>Ga0255347_1000482_pt1 | contig 73240 bp, 56 predicted proteins | sample wastewater_treat_2_FD_192479 | JGI IMG/M metagenome (GOLD analysis project Ga0255347, IMG submission 192479) | Wastewater microbial communities from Lulu Island WWTP, Vancouver, Canada - plant24 | ecosystem: Engineered > WWTP > Wastewater > Unclassified | place: Canada: Vancouver, British...
CCCCTTATCTGAAATCCTTGATATCTCTTATAACTTCAAAGTCCTGTCCAGGAGCATAGGTTAATCTGATATCACGAATGTCACATACATTGATGCTGGTAACACCAGCTTTGCCGTCCTCGGAGTAGTCTATCTTGATAGTGTCTACTTCCGCAAGCTTAGCCTGGTTAGTTTCTTTATCGTAGTTAACAAAGCCCTTATAGTCAGGACGATTCCTCATAGTGAATCCTACGATTCTACAGTTGTATGTCTTCAGACCAGGTGCTTCATCACTGATGACATCGATCTGATATTCATTGTTAGAGCTTATCTGGAAGATTGTTCCTTTAGCTCCCTTAGTTGTCTGGTTCCATACTGTTAACTGAAGCTGAAAGAAACACTGAGCGTCAGTCTTCAGAAAGGTTAAACTACCTTTTTCGTTTACCATTAAAGTGAACCTCCTATTCTTAGTTTATAGGATAGTTTGGGAAGCATTAACGCTTCCCTTTCTTACCCTTCTTCTTTTTGCCGCCGTACTTGGAGTCCTTCATTCTTCTGTTGAGGAACTGACGAACTTCCGATACGAGGATAGCAATGTTGTTTCTGATCTCACGGATAGTATCACTAGTATCAGCAGACATAGCGATATTCATTACACCAGTGAGAAGATAGAATGCATAGACGTTTCCTACGAGTGAACCCTTAGGCTGTTCGTAGCAAGAATCACCGAGCATTACTACGAGTGTCTCTGCTACCTCTTCATCCACCATCAACTGACGGAATGGGATAGCAAGCGATTCGATGTCTCTGATCTTCGGTACAGTACCTTCATAGTAAGCATTGAAGGATGCTGTGTACTGCTTGATCTTACGAGACTTCTTATAGCAGCGGTTAAGATAGGTGTCTCCACCATTCTCGATGTGTTTCTTGACGAGTTCGAGTGTGTGAGTGTAACAAAAGTACTTAGCGATCTCTCTGAGCTCTTCTGCTTTCTCAGGATTAGACTCCTGGATCTTGTCAGCAGTCTCAAGAAGACCAGTCTCGAACTTCTCCTTTACTTCATCAGTATAAGAGTCAACGATAACGCCAGTTACATTACCTGCAGCTTTAGCATATGTGTTTAACTCTTCCTGGAAGTTATTGATCTCGGTGCTCATGAAAGCATCAGAGATGATATCATTGATAAGGTTCTTAGCGAAGAACTCAAGTATTGCATGTCTCGGAGCTTCTCCAGTCTCCGAAGCCGACTTACGGATCTGTATCTTGATAGCCTCAGGAAGAGCATTGAATACAGAGAACTTCTCTCCTGCTTTGTAGCGTCTCATAATATCTATGAGAGCCATAGCATCATTGTCAGAGATTCCTTCGCCGACGATGTTATGCATGTTTGTAAGAACCTGATCGTCTGTAACTTCGAGTGTAGATACAGGAACGTCCTCAAGGTCTTCATCTGTTATAGGAGCTTTCTGCTCTTCAGCAACCTTTACGGGTTCCATATCATCATTCATCTGAACAGCTTCGCCAAGACTCTCAACAGTACCGACTTCAGGAGTATACTCAGTAGCTTCAGTGTTGACTGCTTCTGCAGGAAACACTTCGGACTCATCCTCCTTTACCTCCTCTACGTCTGACTCAACTATTGCTGCGTTGGGATCTTCTGCATCACGGATTCTTGATTCTACTTTGCCAAGGTCAGCCATTATACTGGCTTCCATATAGCCCTCCATAGTATCATATCCCTGAGCATTGATCTGGTTCTGAATGTTCTGTTCCATTTCGGCCATTGCCATGTCCTCCTTATTGTATTGTGCATTTGCTTTCTGTATTTTGGTGAAGTAGTCAAGATCCTCTATAGACATTCCATCAGGGTTTCTGAGAAGGCCCTTCACTATTCCGTTAGTGAGAGCTCCCATCTCATCCATTTCAGTGATTCTCTCAGCCTCTAAAGGATCAGCACTGGCAGCAAAGCCATTGTATCTTCCTTTCATCTCTGGAGCTTTTCCGAGTATAGGATCCAGTACCTGATTATCAGCATTCTGTTTCCTCTGCTCGTCAAGAACTCCAATGATCATATCTACTTCAGCACCATGGTCAGCACCATCGTATAGAGTCTTATCTCCAGTAGTATATGCACCCTCATGAGATAAGTCTATTTCATAACCTCTCTTGCTAGTAGGCATTGTTATTCCTCCTTACTTACATCATCTCCATTCTCTTCTGGCTGAGGAATGAGCATGGAGATATCATTCTGAGTACACAGAGCATTGTGTATCTTGAGCTTGATGTCAGTCACTACAGAAGGTATGTCTATAGCAGATGCTATAAACATCGCATAGAAATTCTCTCCCTTTACATGATCTGCTAAGAGTTGAGCATACTCTATAGGATAGCATGTCTGGAGGTATGTGGGAAGGTCAATGTCGAGTCCCTTAAGGTAATAAAGGACTTCATTCATCTTCGCACAGATGATAGCCATCTTAACGTCATCGTATGCTTTCTTACCATAGACTGTAGTAACGTCCTTGTCTTTCTTATAGTTCACCAGCTCAAGTGCATCCCACAGAGCATCCTTGTTAAGCATGATAAAGTTTGCATAGAACTGAGAAACAAAGAAGTCGAACTTGGAGACAAAGCATTCATACATGTAGAGAGCTATAGTAAACAAGTTAGTATCCTCTGCTGGAGGAATGAACTGAAATCCATAGAACTGACAGATTGTATCTATGATCTCCTGATACGAGGCCTGCTCAACCTCTCGTATGTTCTGTGCATCGAGAGGATAAGTCTGTTCAAGGTTTCTGAAGGTCATATTGTATGATACAACTATGTTTGGCTTTGTCATCACGGCACTAGAATAGGTAAACCTATTAACCAGGTGATCACGTATTACAGTCATCACATAATCGGAATCGAAATGCGATAAGATATTAGCAACTTCACCCTCTGCTACCATTGAACAGATCTGAGAGTTGCGAAAGAGATCTTGCGGCATATGGCACGCTCCTTTCTTCTTTGATTACTGTATCGTTGGTGTTTGGGTAGAGATGTACATATGTAAAAGTATCCATGAACAACTGTATACTATAGTGGTGTACGTATAAACAATCTACTCATCTTGAAAGGAGAATGAGAAATGACTAGTACTTTAACTTATTCACAGAAGAAGACTGTAGACGCACTGGTAAATGCACTGACTTATGCCAGTGAGCTTATCGAGTATAGGGACAGCTATGTATATGGTCCCGAAGACTCAATCAGAGTAAGACTGTATACAGTTGAATGTCCAGACGAAACTGTAGTAAGACTTGCTATCTTCACCAACGACAATGGCGAGTATTACGCCGCAGTAAGAACTCTTACAGGAGACTGGACAGAGTTCACACTTCTTAACAACACTAAGCAGTGCGATACAATTCGCTTCAACACTGAAGAGGGAGAACACTTCTATGCAGATGATTACATTCTTCGTGAATGTGGCCAGACTCCACTCGCAGCTATGCTTCTTGGAACAATTGAGTATACACGTCATATCGGAGAAGGCGTAGTATACGAATCAATTAAGCTGGCAAAGCAGCAGGGACTCTTATGAGTCCCTGCATTCTTCTCTTCCATCACATTCTTTCTTTTTTCTTATACACAGTACAGCAGAGGCTGGTTGGTGTTTGCTGCAGAGACATGAGTCTCATCAAGATATCTTACACAGTCATCTCTATCAGCAGCAAACTGTTCGAGTCTACTCATAACCTTGTTGATGTCTACACTGGCGAATACAGTTTCAAGATCTGAATAGTTATTCAGGAAAGCCACCAGTGTATTTGCTACATCGTCTATAGCCAACCTTTCGAATGTCTCCATCATTGTAGGAGATATAGTCATCAGATTGTCTGGATGGGGAACGAAGATATCTATAGGGATGTCCTTCAGACCTCCAGTGATATCACCATTCGTTACAGAACACAGCTTAACCATGTTAGGCTCTTTGAACTCCACGAAGATACTGTTGTTGAATACAGATGTCATGTCTGCTCTAGCCTGCAGCAGCATAACGTCATCCATGCTGTAGTTATTGTATGCTCCGAGATAGTCGTACATACCGATACCAGACTGCTGGACAAGTCCATCGTTTCCGTAGACATCCCATGCTATATCCTTTACTCCCAAGATCTCTACTCCTCCTACTAATGAACTGTCGATCATATAGTAGCCGTTCCTCTTGTTCTCAGGTCTAGCATCTATCATGATACGGACTTCATGAGGGAAGAATCTAGAGAACGTTACCAGTGTATCTGGCTTGATGATCTCTTCTGCCCAAGAGTCCTTGTCGATTCCTTCTCCCTTTGGCAGATTGAGAGGTTTTGTACCAAGTCTTCTTTCTATCTTATCAAGAAGAAGTCTCATCTTATTCATAGGCATAGGCCCACTCTCCTTTCGGGTGTTATATATTACTCAGATGTTTCACCACTATTTGAGCACCTGAACATTTCTATAATCTAAGAAAGGAGGAGAGTACACATGTCGTTGACTCCACAAGAGATACTTGATAGAGTAGACCCTACTAGACAACACGAGAACGATACAAGCTTTCCGCATTGGTATATCGTAGATGGCGAATTGGTAAACATCTACAACTTTGAACCAGCAGATGATCCTCTTCTCGGTAGCACTGATCTATGGTATATTAAAGAGACTGAAGATCCAGACACTCATGAGGTGGTTAAAGAACTCGATCATCCAATGCTCCCGTCTCTTGATACTTCTGTCGATAAGCCTGGCTATTGGTATATAAAGGAAACTGTTGATCCAGTTACTGGAGAGGTTACTAAGGAACTCACTAACCATGGTATTCCTCTGATAGGTCTCGAGGTAAACGGTATATGGTACGTCAAGGATGGCTCCTTGACACATGCCGCTTTCCCTGAGTTGGTTGAGTATGGATCATATATGAGTAACCAAGTTGTAAACAAAGCTATCATCTTCCCCTCTGTAATGGAGGTAGGAGAATGGGCATTCAAAGATACTCCTTCAATGCTTGAGGTGTATCTGAATCCAGAGTGTAAGAGATATGATACTTCCTTCCCCGAAGAGTGTGTAGTAAAGGATTGGCCATTGAGTGCAAGGGTTACCCAAATGCCGACGAAGACTACATACAATGTGGGAGAGGACTTTGATGTTACTGGTATGAAAGTATTGGTGACATTAGACATGACTGTTATGGGCAAGGATTATGGCAGTTATGCATATGAAGCAAACAATGACTACTTTACAGTAGTACAGTTTGATAATACATCTCCAGGTGAGAAGGTAGTTATACTAAGATACAAAACACCCTATTCAGTCGGACAGTATAGTGTAGTACTGCCTGAGCCTGTAATAGTAGTGTAAGAAAGGAGAGATATAAATGGCAGTATGGGGAAGTGGAACATTAGAAGATCCTTGGAAAGTGACAGACTGGGATAACTTTGTGTCAAAATGTAATGAGACACAGAGTGTAATTTCAGATAGAACATACATAGAGTTTCCTACTCATGATCAGAACGGTAACTTAATACCAGTAGAAGAACGTGTTATAGATCTACGTCATCATGAATGGTTTGTTGGCAATGATGCTGCTGATGTTATAATCGATGTATATCGATTCAAAACTATAGAAGGTAATGGATGGACTATCTTAGGATTGAGTATCAGGAATATGACTTTGTTCAGTATAAAGATAGACAGTGATGGTAATAGTAAAAGGAATCGTAACAGAAACTTTGAAATGATCAATCTCAACTTTCAGAATATATATGTACACGGTAAATGTATACTTTTCAAAACCTATTATAATGGATCCAGGTATTCAATCACTGGTTGTAAGTTCTCTGGAGTGTTTGATGCTTCTATTACCGATATATATAGTAATTATACTTGTGCTATAACATATGGAGCAATCAACCAAGGATGGAATGTATTCACAGCTTGTTCGTTCAACTTCAAATTCGTTTCAGGTATGAGAATTGAATTTACATCATATTACAGCAGCATTTATAATTCATCCGAGTTCAATAACTGTATCTTCAATATAGAGGGTAAACCTAAACCATTCAATATTAGTATTCTTGTTGCTGGTTATGAAGCTGGAAGATATCATTTGTGGTATGGTACATTCTACTTCTGCAAGTTCACTGGTAAGTTGCTGTTAGATTGCGCAGATTCGGAAGCGCAAGAGACGTGGTTAGGAACATATTTTAATGTAAATGGCTCTTTAAACGTTATAGATATTACACTTAAGAAGGTAACTGCACAATATGACCTCTTTACATATTTCTACAATCTATGCTATGGAAGTTCGAATGACAACGAAGTTACCATTAGATACTTTGATAGATCGGACATTCCTGATACTGACGGATTCAGATTTGCTACTAGAAAAGCAAATGTATTCAAGATACCAGCAGACAGAGCTCAGATGACAAATAAAGACTGGCTTGAAGATCAAGGTTTTGTAATCGGTACAGCACCGACAACCTAAGAAAGGAGAGATTGTATGAACTATGGAGGTTCAGGAGCGTCTAAAGACGATCCTATTGTAATAGACACACTGCAAGATCTTGCCCCTCTTATGCAGAAGAGTGCTGGAAGTGTTCTTCATATAGCATTCCCAGAGACATATAATGGTCCAAAGGTTATAGATCTTCGTTCCGCTGGATGGAATCCTAACGGAAGGATAAATATCGATTGGACTACAGATGGTATCCAAACTATAAGAAGATACGTATACTTCAACGGATGGACCATCTTGGGACTATCTATCATGGGTTCGTTTTTTTTAAATCTCGTAATAAATGGTAGAACGAACGCTAACGAGAAGCAGATCTATTTCTATGATCTCACCATTAAGAATGCATACATTCTCGGAGGAGAAGGCGAAGCGTGGTTATTCCGTACAGAGGCATCTTACGGATGTAGAATATACTTCTATAGATGTAAGTTTTCTATGATGCTTGACTCACAAACGGCATCGACATATGCATTCGCTTCGACTGTTGACGAAGAGGAGTTTTACTTTCTCCAATGCTCTTTCAATATACGGCTTAACAGTAATAATGCATCTTATTCTTATAAGACTTGGATCATGAATGATTTTCGACAATATAGATGGCTTATGAGAAACTGTATAATGAATATAAGAAGTAACAACTTCCGCGCATGGGGTACTTCCGATAATGATAGTCTGGTGACCTGTACCAATATGCAGTTCTCCAAGATTGTTGGAGATATTAAATGTACTGCTAGCGGAAGTACCGAAGTTAAGCTTCTATTTAGTAAATCAGGATGCTTCTATAATGTTGTAGACATGGCATATAGACACTATACAGAAGAAGGTGTAGTACGCATTAGTTTCGGTACTGGAATGAATATAGTAAACAAGGACAACTTTAAGTTTAGTAATGGTAATGCTATGGCAGATTCTGAAATCACTGGAAACAACAAAAGTGTTATCACTACCGAACAAATGCTAGATGCCGACTATCTTAACAGCATAAACTTCATTGTAGGAGACCCTCCGAGTGACTGATAGGGAGAGGGAATCATCCCTCTCCCTTCATTCTCGTTCACCCGAACATTCTAGTAACAATACACATCAAAGGAGGAATTCATATGGCTATACAGGGAAGTGGAACTTCCAGTGATCCATACATTGTAACAACTTACGACGATTTAGTAAGCACAATTAACTCTTATCCTCAGAATGGAGGAACTAAGCATATAGCATTCCCAGCTATCTATGATGGCTCGAAAGTTATGGATATGAGAGATAGAGGATGGATGCCAAAATTATCTGCTAACCCTCCAAGTACAACTAGTAACCCAGTGAGCTTATATTTACATTGCAATGGATGGACTATACTTGGTTTGTCATGTATGAGCAATAGCTGGTGGGATACTAGCAACAACGAACCACGATGTAGCCATGTTACTATAGATGATCTGATAATCAAGAATTTCTACCTTCTCAGTACGACTGATGATGAGATAGCTCTCTTTCAACATAGTACTAGAATAGAAGGTTCTAGACTGACACTAAACAGATGTAAGATGTCTGGTTGCTTGGATGCTATGCAAGGCTATGTTAATATCGAAATGTATGCTATTGGAACAAATCCATTTTATGCTAACTCTTGCTCATTCAACGTGAAGTTTATCAATCACAATAATCCTGCTGGATTCAATATGCACCATATCGATTCTTCTACTGCGGACTTCTTCTACAACTGTATATTCAATATCACCGACCAGAATAATAATAATATAAATGAACGTAGTAACATGTATTGGGACTACCTCCTCAGCGGCGAATTGTACTTCTGTAAAATTGTAGGCTTCATAAAGAGGAATCCAAACCATTCATCTGAATCAGGATACTATTATTTCATCCATCCAAAAGAGCCATCATGCTATAATGTATTCGACTTTGAAGTTATCGACATGTATAAACGTCTCTGGATAGATAATCAAGAAGGCTATATGTTTGGCGTATATAATAAGGATAAGACCACTGTTGGCGGAAATGATATGTTCAATCCATGCCAACCAAATTACTTCCGCGGTTTAACGTCTGCTCAGATGGTGGATAAGGATTACCTCAACTCTATAGACTTCATCTGCGGAGACACACCAAGCTCTTAAGTTAGGTGGTGGGAGGTTTCCCACCACCCTTCTATGCTCAACATCTATGTAACAATAATCTCGAAAGGAGGAGAGTTATGGCTAACAATTGTTGTTTCCCCTATGGAAACGAAGTCTATACTCCTGATATGACTACACATCCTGGTTGGACTAAAGTGGTTGCTTGTCCTGCTGCTACTTGTCCCCCTAAGCAGTATATCGTTCCTGGTCATCATCCCTATTGTCCTCCCCCTCATAAGGTAGGAAGAGTTAAGATAGACGGTACTATCCGACTTTCTGTAACTTATACTGATCATCATGGTCATGTACAGAAGTTCGACATCATACCTGGAGTATCATATGAGATCGATGCCTTCTCCAACACCCGTGGTATTTGTCACTTCGTCGGCAAGATTGTCGACTTTGAGACAGTCGAAGGTGTACAAGAGATTCTGAAGGCTCCTCACTGCATCACTATTTCTGCTATCATAGTAGATTCTAGTGATATGTATGAAAGCCGTCTTCTCAGAATCAGAATGGAGAACATCGAGAGGATGCTTCCTATACTGGGACCTGAGCAGCTTAATCCAGTACAGCAGAGCAATGTCTGCATTGAAGATCCATTTGTAGAGAGAGAAGTAGATGTATTCGTCTCACTCCACGATGTAGGAACACCTGTTGGTGAAGATGGATCTACGACAAACAACACATCGTCGTCAAGCACTAGTCAGAGTGGCGATACCAATTTTGGTTCAAGTCTTCACGACTATCTTGACCTGTAATCATCGGCTAGGGTGGCAACGCCCTAGCCTTAACTTTTGAAAGGAGGAAAACCTAATGTCATATACTATAAAGACTAAGGGTATAACTACTGTACATCTGGACATAGAGCTGGATGTGTATAAGGATGATGGCTCTAAAGAGACTATCACTGTATCTATGAAGCCTGGTACAAAATACAAGGTGATCGCTGTAGATAGAGTTGACAATATGCTTCGTACTATCACAGGTGTGTACTCTCACTTTGGTACTAATCATCCTTGTGGTGGTCATCTCAAGGCAGACTGGATCATGATAGACTGTTCTAATGAAGACGGTCGTCATAGAGCTAAGCTCTGTAAGATTATAATAAAAGACATTCGTACACTTGAAGAGATCGTTGATTTCTAATAGGAGGTGCTAGTATGGCTAAAATATCAGAACACTTCGACACTTATGAATTCCGCTGTAAGTGCGGATGTGGTAAAGGAATACCGTCTACCTTACTGGTATCTATGCTCGAACAGCTCTTCGCCTATATGGATGCTAAGGAGATATGGATAAGTAGTGGTTATCGTTGCGATGCTGCTACTCTTGCTATACCTGGCGCATTCTTAGGCGATGGTCATAACTGCAATGTTAACGGTTCTATTGCTGCAGATCTTTGTGTAATCAAACAAGATGGTGAAAAGTATACTTCTTGGGACATCGCTGAAGCAGCAGAGAGAATCGGCTTCAATGGTATTCTTCTGATCGATGATTTCTATTGTCATCTCGACACAAGAGGATACGAGCCTTATTCGAATAACCATTGGTTCGGCAATGAGAGAACTGGAGAGGGATATGAAACCTTCGAGAGAGGTACTGTATTCCCTGGACAAGATGGCTACGATCCTGATAAGGGTATAAGTCTGGCTTCTCTTGAACTGGAACTTCAGACTATACTGAAGGAGAAAGGTTACGATATCAATACTGATGGTATCATCGGAAACATTACTCTCTCCAAGCTTAGAGACTTCACTATTGAACCTGGAGATTCTGGAAAGCTTACACTCTGGACTCAGAAGAAGCTTAAGAGTCTTGGTTACGATGTAAATCTTAATGGCATTGCAGATCAGAAGATGATGGATGCTATTCATCAGTTCCAGTCTGATAACAAACTCGGTGTAGGTAAGATACTCTCTGGTGGAGATTGGGCTGTACTGGCTAGTAAGAAAGTAAAGACGTAATAGGAGGTTTAAGTATGGCTAATAGCAAGAATTGGCCTTTCAAACCACTTCTTGGTTCGCAACAGGCTATCAATAACCATCCTATCAAAAAAAGGACAGTTCCTCATCCGAAAGGATGGGGGTGCTGTCTATTTCGATCAGGATGATGAAACACGAGTTCTCTTAGCCGATGTAGGCGGAGGAGATAAGAGCCGCTACACTATACAGAAGTTCACTGATAATGAGACTGGTGAGGTTACTGAGATGCCAGAGAATCCAGATCATACGCATGAATGGCTGGTAGCTCAAGGCTGGAACTGGTCGTTACAAGACGCAAAAGCCTATGTTACTAAGTATGGCGCACTCAATATCGGACAGCATTATATAACTCCAGATGATAAGACCGCTATCAATGTCCATCTTCCAGAAGGTTGTCTGAATCCTCAACTTGGACTGTTTGTAGATGGATCAGTTCTTGTAGAATGGGGAGATGGCACAGAAGACACTCTCACTAATACTGGAATGGAGTACACTTATGCTTCACATCAGTATGCTGAACCTGGTCAGTACTATATACTTCTTACTGTAACTGGTAATGCAGAGATCAAGAGCACCAATGGTGCTAATGTATTCTTCTGTAAGGGCGGTAAGGGTACTAGTAAGCCAGGTAATGAGTCTAGAGCTTACAGCAACTGTATCGTTGATGTTCATCTTGGAGCTAACATCGACATCGGCGAGTTTGCATTCTATAGATGCTACTCAATGAAGCATATATCGATTCCCTCCACAATACGATCTATCAATGAATCATCATTCAAATGGGACTCTACTCTTGAGTCTATAGTTATACCTCATGGTGTGACCGAGCTTGGGGCTAATACATTTGAAGGATGCTATGGAATGAGATTCCTTTCTGTTCCTAACACATTAAAATCTATAGGAGATTGTTGCTTTGCACAATGCTATTCGCTCGTATGTGCTACATTTCCAGAAACTATGACATCTATAGGTAGCTCAGCATTTGCTGATAACCCTTCATGTGATGTGCTTCTGACTCCTGGGGCTAAAAATATTCCATTTGAATTCATAATACGTAACCGTACTATGGCGGCATTCTCTATTCCAGAGGGTGTAACAGCTTTAGGTGGCTATGCATTTGCATTATGTTACGGACTTAAAGATATCACATTACCATCTACTCTTCTGTCTGCTGGAGCTTCTTGTTTCACAGACTGCCAAGCTCTTAACTCTATAAGACTCCCTGATACTTTCACTACTTTGGGTGAGAGTATGTTCAACAACTGCACTGCTCTTCAGCAAGTTAATATACCTTCTAGTGTGACTACAATACCTACTAAGTGCTTTAGACAGTGCTACTCGATGACTAAGATAGAGATTCCCTCTTCAATAGAGACTATAGCTGCAGAAGCATTCACTACTTGTTCTGGATTGGGAATCATAAAGTTCCTTGGTTCTACTCCACCTACAGTGGCTAATGCCAATGCATTCACTAGTCTGGAAAATTCATGTAGGATACTTGTACCTGAAGGAAGTCTTGCTGCATATACATCAGCTCAGAACTATCCAGATCATACTAAGTATACATATGAAGAGTACTAAAAAATAAAGGCGGTGGGAATGAATCCCACCGCTATCCGTTTAACCTCTGTACATGATGAGCGTATGACATACCTCACATCTTTCACCGACATGATCACTATCAGTATCAGTACCAGCAACAACACACTGTCCACACTCGCAGCGGACCTTCTCGTAATATGAAGGGTCCACGAAGAGACGTCTTGCGGGCTCTTTAGGCTTCTGAATTCTCTCTTTCGGGAGATCATCCTCATCCAGAACAAGTTCTCTCTGTCTTGTTTCAGCTTCGATCCCAGAGAACCTACCTTCACCCTTCCAGTAGCCCTGGATGAAGATTCTTTTGCCATTCTTATACCGTCTCCAGTGGCCTGTAACGTACCACATAAGGCAGTGATAATGGGTCTTTCCGTTCTCATCTTCTCTCTTATCAAAGAATTGATCAAGTTGTTCTGATTCGATGTAGATGGTTCTATAGTACTTAACCTTAGGCGATTTCTTCTTTCCACTTCTGCTTTTCCGTTGAACTGGGATCTTACCTTCTTTAGTTCTAAACTGGATCAACGGATTGAACAATGTAACCTGAATAGCATACCAGATATTAAGGTACCAAACTACATCTCCAAGCAATCCAGAAAATAGATGTATGTATACTTTGCTGTCGTAAGCATGTTTTGTAATCTTACCATACTTATATATGAAACTATTGCTAAGTTCTATTCCGAGTTCTGTTTCCGTCATTACTATAGGAAACACATATGTATATGCATTTACATATCCAAGTACAATTCCGATTATAGTTGTCGTTTCATTCATGGTTATCCAGTTTGTATCTTCGAAGATAACTAAACGATACTTACCATTACTTAGATCATGCTTCAATGTGATATCCTTTATCGGAATAGTATTCTCAATCACAATACCATTAGGGATTATTGTAGCGTTTAGCTGATCTCTCGCTTCTGTCATCTCTTCTTCTGTCATACATGATGCAAGTTTTGAATACTTTGAATCAATGACACCAGCTACTGAGAGTAGTTTGAATCTATCATCATGAACGAAATCTACCACATCGATTGATTCTTCTGGAAGTTTCTTGATCATCTCATTTAGACGATCTGTTATTATCTCTCTAGGTATCATTACATTTCCTGCGTTGTTTATAAAATTATCTGCCATAGTATCATTCCTTTCCTTCTCTCGCCATCTATTCCTAAGCAACACTCTAATAATACTACACCTAAAGGAGGTTTAGATATGTCGAATAATCTTTACGACGAAAGAATACATTGTATTCCTGGTCCGTACCCGACAGATCCCATGTGGATCCCAGGTAGACCGCCATACGAGCATCCTGGTGGATGCTGTCCAGATGCACCTGTTGTAAATCCTTACAATCCTGGTGTACCTAATCCTGTTCCTACTCGTTACTTCTATCCTGTACCGCCTTGTGGTCCTTGGCCTCATCATCCTGAGAAGTTCTTCGTTCTGAAGAGACAACTCAATGAAATACTCAAGAACATCGCTAAGGCTGATATCTATCAGGATAAGAGCGAAACAGGTACTACTATCAGAGTCGGCGGTATTGCTAAGGGTACTAAGCTCGGCGACATCACATTCTCAGAACTTGTTGCTAAGCTTCTCTTCCCCTCTGGTGATCAGCCTGTAGACCCTGAAGAGTATGTTAAAATGGGCGAGTTGGAAGATCTTGTTAAGGCATTCCTTACTACTGTAGCAGTATCTGGTTCCTATAACGATCTTACAGACCAGCCTACTATCCCAAGTGTTGAAGGTCTCGTAACTATAGAGGCTCTTACAACAGCACTTGGTGATTATGTAGCTAAGACTGACATGGCAACATACCTGTCAGGCTATGATTATATTAAAATGGGCGAGTTGGAAGATCTTATTAAGGCATTCCTTATGGTCGAGTTGGAAGATCTTGTTAAGGAATTCCTTGCTACTGTAGCAGTATCTGGTTCCTATGACGATCTTACAGACACGCCTACTATCCCTAGCCTTACATGGCCAGAGGATAAACTCCACGATGTAGTAAACGGCGTGGGTGGATTCAAAGTTGGAGATAATCTTGCTGGAATGAGCATCGTTGATATCATCGAAACTCTTCTCTGTAAACCCTAATCCTTAACAGACAGAGGGTGGAGAAATCCACCCTCCTTTCTACTGCTGTAATATCTGTAGTGGGAAGTTGAACTGAAACTTGTTGTTTGAGTTAGCATATCCACGAACTGGAAAGTTGTAGATATCAACTTTAGACAGGATACTCTTATCCACGGTATCATCATCATTGATATCGTAGTTATACCAATGTCCTGCCATATTCTTAGAGAAGACATGATACTGAAGGATGATCTCTAATCCATCCCTCCAGTTACGGCCATTTCTAGATGGTTCCATATTCACCGAACAGAGCTCGTGAATAAGATCAGTAACTGCCCAGCAGACATCCTGATTATTCAAGCGAGATTTATCTCTATGAGTTATACATCCTTCGTCAGTCGGTTTCGATGAAGCATACATTGTACGTGTGATATACTCGAAGTAGTTTGCTGGTTTGATCTTTGTCTGATCTTTGTTGAGCAGGAGAGGTCTCATAAACTCAAATTCTATCATAGTAGATGACACATTATCTCTGGCCATTACTACGATGGCATAGATTCTGTTATGCACATTTAAAGAAACAGGGTCTTCCTGTCCACATATATACAGAATACTAGGTCCTATGTCCTTATAAGGCTTTCCTATGTAATCAGTGCAGTTTATATAGTTCCTACTACCATTGAAGGAGCTAAAGAATCTCCTTTGGTCCTTCTTGATATGTCTGTAGTCTGACATGCACTTGACCAGATTAGAGTATCCATCAGGATGTGAGTACTTTGTTTCTTCTCTATTCAAAAACAGTTTGATTCTGTCTTTAGCATCATCCTTCTTCATAAGTAGGCACATCCTTCTTTACAGTAACAAAGTAATATCCTCCAGTGACCTTCTGGCGATAGTCGTAAGTCATCATTGCTGACTCCTTGAAGAACTTCTCTTCAAGGATACTTTCATCAAGCTCTTCATCCTCTGACCAAGGAATGAAGTAGCTCTGATCAACCTGGTAGTATTTGTGGTTTACCCAGTCTATGACAAGGGTAGTAATTCCATCGTCGTAGATTGTAAAGTCACTATCACTAGCAGCATAATTGACCTTGCCGATTCTGATAACCTTCTCTTCTTTAGTTGTGGAGTTGTCGCTGTCGCATATGTTCTCTAGATGACGTTCAATGATCTCATCTGGTACGTATACGAGTTCTGCAAAACTGAGGTATTTTAAAGTTTCGATCATACTTCCTATACTATCGTACTGATCTGTATTATATACCTCCCCATCAAATTCATACGTGATCTTGAAATCTATGAGATCTGCAGTGGCCTGTACATCTAACTCGTAATCAGTCAATGTAGTATATGCAAGTCCTATATTATGAAGATCAGAGAAGTCAGACTCCTGCTCGTATTCCGCAACAGTGAATTCGTTGATAAGACGTTTAGCTTCTTCGAGCTCCTTATCATTATCATTCTTTACCTCTTCCTCAAGCTCTTTCTCTTTAGCCTTCTTCTCCTCGTCTTCAGTGAGGTTTCTGATCGTTTTATTCACGAAGTCGATGTAGTATCTTTCGCTAGTTTCGAGAAGACGGAATTCGCATCCGATACAGTAAGTATCATTTCCGACTACATTAAGGTTCTTATTTGTTATTTCGTAGAAGACTTCGTTGTCTTTTGTAATGAGATTATTGATAGAGTCAAGTTCTTCTTGGTGAAAGAAGAGATCGTAAAGTGGTGATGGAGTCTCTTTTGCTACTTTATGAATCACCATACTATATGGTGCGTATGGATTCCACTGTACTATCATCTTTCCTAACTTCTTACTGTTTGCTATTATTGCGTACATAACGCATTACCTCCTCTTCATTTAGTTTGCCGTCTGATAGATGAAACGATTATGATCAAAACTGCGTCCAACCTTGAACTGTTTGATTTCTCCGCTGACTACATCATTCAGCTCGGCGTGCCAATAAATTCTTATGTCTGGATCGTTAACAAATGCTACATTCTGACTATAAGTTTCTATATAGATCTCTTTACCGTCAGAACCCTTAACAACTACCTCATTCATATAGTCGTATGCTACATGATCAAGCTTAGCTATGAGCTCACATTCGTTAGCAGCCTTTACAGGAAGCGGCTTATCATCTAGTGTCAGACCATCATATACCTGCTGGAGAATAGATCCCTTGATACGTGCATAGTCTACACAGATATGAATCTGTTTAGATGACGCATCATCATTCAGCATGTATTCAAACACCTTACCCATGAATGGAAGGTGATACATAAGTATTCTGTCGTTCAGTATGATGAATACCTCTTTCTTTATGAAGCTCGGTTCATTACCTCTATTGCCTTCTCTCAGTATAAGGGTATCCTCTTCCTCTACTTTCTTCTCCGAATATCTAGATATGAGTGCTAATTCACCTGTGGATCTGAGCTCTATCGAACCGTTATCATCACGCTTTACGAACTTACAGTTATTAGGATTCTCGTAATCGACAAATATCCTCTCATTACGCCTGTTAGAGAATACGACAAACTGTTTGTCATAATCAGATATAGCTTCAACTATAAAATCATTGATCGGTTTGAAATCGAGAAATATCGGCTTTCTATTTGTCGATTCATTAGAAACCATCTGCTGACGCATTTTGCTGAAAATACCTTTCAGTTCTTCCACTTCTTTTCTATCTCTATCATCCGATAGAGTAAAGGACTCGATTCCACGACACTCATCAATCTCGATGGTATAGTGATCGATTACAATTGTTATGAGTGATCCATTGCGTTCTGATTTGATCATTGCTTATTCCTCCCTAAGTTTCTTGTACCAGACCATCTTGAGTTTGTTGATTGACTGGAAGACATAGTCATACTTTACTCCAGCCTTCTTAGCATACTCATCATCAGGTCCGCCCTCAAATTTCTTTATATGTCCAAGCAGATAGTCATCCATCTGATTCTTCAGGATGTCTTCTACATGGGGCTTTAACTTTCTCATGTAGTCACCAAACGGTACAGTCAGTACCATTTCAACGACATAGATCTCGTTAGCTCTATAATCGAGCAGGAAACGAGCACCTTTCGAAAGGATGACACAACCATCCTCCTCAAGCTCTGACTCCAATGCATAAGGAGTCGCCATTCTACCTCCTAAAAGATGTCTTCTTGTATAACATATGAGGTTTGATTTGAGCTGATCAGCCAGCTCTTTTACAGAATCTGTCTCTGTTGTATAGCCTATTGCTTTACAGAAATTAGATACATCCATATCCAAGTCCTCCCATATTATGTATTGTGAAAGCCTCATTGTGTAAGATTATCTCTTCTCCTGCGACTTTCAAGTCTATTGCTGCAGCTAATGTTACACATGCTACAACAAGTACAACTACTGTAATATTCTTCAGCGATCTGAAGATCTTCTTTGCTCTCTTAGAAGTAACCTTCCTTGGAGCAGACTTATTTACGATGTCGTTTGCGACATCTACGAGCTGAATAAGTCTTATTATAGCGAGTAGAAAGCATACCGATACTATCGGATACGCTACTGCTATAATGAACTTTGCCAATGACAGAATCATTATTTCTTTCCTCCTTAAGTTCATCGAGATCGAGGTATCTGCTACCCCAAGAGTCTAGATAATGTATATGACGTCTTACATCCAGCATCGCCTTCAGTCTATCATAGTCTACGGATTGAATAATATCTACTACATCTGTCTCTGGCGGTTCTGGTAAGTTGTAGTAGAAGTCATCTACATACATATGTGCAACTGTCATACCTCTAAGGTTTTTGTCTACACCATCGTGATGTATGGATATACTGAGTTTGGTAAGATCTTCTGCAGAAGTCTCATCTACGCATGGTGGTCTAAGCATTATTAGTTCTACAGGTTTTAGTTCTAATCTAAGAAGAGACTTCTTATAATCTTTCTCCATATCGCTGAGCACTTCGGGATCGATACGATCATAATATACTTTGCGTTTGTTCTTTTCTTCATACATAGCTCATTCCTCCTTTTTTGTAGAGCCATAATCTATATGTCATGTGTACTCCTCCTTTCATATCCCGACCTGTTAATATAGTGTAAGTGGTCAGGTACACATGTACTACATATATAATATACAGCCAAACCATCTATTAAAAGGAGAGTGATATCTATGTCGACAATGCCTAAGTTCATCAAAGAGAAAGATGGCGGCTATGCATTCAACTCTGAGGGAACGTTCGTTTTCTATGTTCCTGAGAAGTTCTTTGATACTAAGCTGGCTATCTTCAATGGTGAGTACATCTCATTGTTCGGTATATGTACCTATGCTATTCTGAACAAAGAAGGCAAGCCGACAACTGGCTTGCACAACTTTAACTTCCCAGCAATGTTTGTCACTAAACCTGATGACATTGAAATAGTGAAAGGATTGAAGCTTACAAAGAATACTGATGTACAAGACTATCGTCTTCTCAAGTACAATAAGGATGCTATGATAGTAGTATCCTCTGAAGTAGTTGTAGATGGCGGAAATCTTGATACTTGGTATAGAGCTTTGCAGTTTGGAAACATACCTAACACTATACCCTACGATCAGCTTCAGGAGTACTTCCTCAGAAACATTGAGCTTACAGAGAACAGCTATGATGTATCTCTTCAGCTTATCGGTATAGTAGTTTCTGAGTGTGCTAGATCAGCAGCTGACACTTCAGTCCCATTCAGGCTTTCTGGATCAAGGGATATGAATGAATACCGTATGGTAAACATACGTGACATTCCTCGTGAAGTATCACCGTTCACAGCCTTCACTTCAGAGACTTGGGACAAGGCTTTAGTATCGTCTATTGTGGTCGGTAATAACGGTGAATCTCCGCTTGAAAAGATCATGATGGACTAATCAACGAAGCTGGGCTCGATCTAACATCAGTATAAAGATCTAATTGCTTAGATTAGATTAGACAATCCTTATCTTACTATAAATCTATAAAGGAGGAATAACTAATGGCAAGATATCCTGGCACACAATTTGTCCTGAGAGATCGTTCTGATGCTAGTGCCGCTGTACCGCTTCAGCAGGTCAGCAACTCAGCACCTGTCTTTATGACATCTTTCAGAGCACCTAAGGGACCAGAAGATATGCTTCTTGTTGAAGGTCAGCGTTTCTATAACCTTTACGGTTCACAGGACAAGATCAAGTTCAACACATATAAGCAGCCTCTTCTCCAGGCTTCCATGGACATCAATGAAGGAGCAAGGCTCATCGCAAAGAGAGCAGTTCTTGACTCCGCTATGCTTGGCAACGCTACAGTCGGCGTTGTACTTTCAAAGCAGGTAGACGTTACATTCACTAAGAATGATAACGGCTATATCAAGGACGCTACTTTCGGAAATACTACAAAGTACGTTCTTCGTCCCGTAGTTGTATCTATAAAGGACACTGCTAACACACCTGGCGACTCTTCATTTGTAGAGAGCAAGTTCATGTACAAGACTCATAAGGATACTATTTCTAATGAGATTGAGATGAAGGAAACTCTTGCAATGAATACTGGTCTCGTTGGTGTATATACTAGCGGCACTACAACAGAAAACATCCCTCTCGATAACGGTACATGGTCTGGAGATGAGTATACCGCTGGTTCAATCCTCAATGGTAACTCCAACGAGGTTGAGTTCAGAGCACCTAGCGGTACTAATACAATAAACGCTGATTACAGCGGTGCTGATACAGTTGAACAGAGAGCCAAGATCCAGGCTAAGTTCCTTTCTACAGTTTACGCTGCAGCTAACGGCGGTGAGTACTTCTTCCCGCTCTTCTCAATCTTCGATAACGGACGTGGTGCTTCTCTGAAGAACTATGCTATCGTTTTCGATGTAAACACATCTAAGTCTATCGGTAAGGCTGTATATACTCTCAAGGTTGCTGATTCTGTAACAGGAAGAACACTTGAGACATATGCATTCACAGTTAACCCTTACTCAAGAAACACAAACACAGGCTATACATTCGATATCGAGTCAGCTGTTAACCTGAAGTCTGATCAGATCAAGGTTAAGTACTACTACGATTCTTATGATAAGCTTATGCAGACAATCAACGATGAGCTCAGCATCACAAATGAGTATCTCTTTGACGATGCAGACTGCCTCTTCGATCATGATCTGTCTGGTAATACACTCGTCGATAACCGCATTGCAAGAGGTGCTACAGCAGACCTCTACAGCCTTGCTAACTCAAGCACTAACAACCTTGACAGCGGTGATAATAATATCACATACTACTACTATAACTACAAGACCCGCTCAAAGCAGAATATCTTTGAGAATCTTCGTTATGGTAGCGACGGTGTAATCGACAACAATGTATATACAACCACTGTAACTACCAAGGTTAACGTCGGCGATATAGCTCAGGTATACGATAGCTCTGCACAGGCTATCACTACATTAGCTCCTAATGCTACTGCTAACCTCGGATTCATGTTTACAGGAGATAATGCAACTGCACACCCGAAGTGTACTGCTGCTATCAACCTTCTGAAGCTTATTCCTGAGCTTGGTATCAACTTCAGTGGTGCAGACTTTGAGATAGGTGATGATCATTCATCTGCTACAAAGCTCAAGGTTGCTACTACTGGCGGCGGATACTACTATGTATCAGCTGTAATCAATAATGTTCAGGCTGGTACAAGTGATTCTACATACAAGTATAACCTGACTGTTACAGTTCAGGAGTACTCATGGGATCTCTCTTACCAGAATCAGTACAGAAAGTTCTTCGACGGTCAGTTCGACAGAGACATCTTCAATCTTGACGTATGGTTCCCGAACTGCGTATTCGATGCTAACTACGATAAGAAGGTTAAGCTCGCTATTCAGAAGCTTGCTGCATACAGAGGCGACTTCTTCGTTTACCTTGATCTCAATACTGACGTTAAGGCATATGAAGACGTTGAGCGTCTTATCAATGTAGTAGGTGATGACAACGAGTTCCCGCCTGATGAGGAAGCAACAAACTTCTACATCCATGATCGTAACTGTGCTGTTACTTCTATCTACGGCGATATCCGTGATCCTTATTCAAATAAGCAGATCACTGTTACAGCTACATATGCTCTGTCAAGACTCATGGTTAAGCACTTCATCAATGGTGTTGGCCGTCCGTTCGCTGGTCAGGGCTATGGTATCATCTTTACAGACTTCATCGAGGGTACTGTAAACTACATTCCTAAGATCTATCCTTCTTCTGCAATGACATCACGTTCATACATTGGCGATACTTATCCTTCAGACGATGAGACAATCGTTAATGAGAAGCAGCAGATGACAGACCTTAAGGTTAACTACGGCTCATACTACAACGGAGTCTTCACTATGGATACAGAGTTCACACTCAATCCTAAGGATTCAGACTTCTCATACATCAACAACATCATGCTTGTTCATCAGGTAATGCAGGCTGTAAGAAAGGCTTGCCCTGCTTCAAGATACAAGTTCATCGATAACAACGACCTGTCTACTTACCAGCGTTCAGTAGAGGAAGTCCTCAAGGTATTCCGTTCTAAGTTCGCTGCTCTGAGATTCAAGTACGTTCAGGACGAGAACTCTGTAGCAAACAAGATCTACTATGCAGCTATCGAAGTTGTATTCAGACCGTTTGCACAGGCTGAAATCTTCACAATCACAGCACTCAACTACTCAACACTGAGTAGCGATGTGACTACATTATAAGAAGGGAGGAATAGATTATGGCAGCAGATAACAACGTTAAATCCACTGCGACTGGTGTTGGCCAGGAAGTCTTCAAGGGCCTTAAGACTCCTCGTAACCTTCTTGAGTATAACCTCATGAGAGGTGTTACTGACTTCTCACAGCTCGAGCAGTTCGACCTCTACGAGAAAGGCTATCCTTGGCTCGTAGTAATCAGCATCCCTGACTTCATGCGTGACCTCGCTCTCAACAGTGAGGAGATGCAGAACATCGTAGGAAACTACATTCATATCATGGAGCATGACTTCAAGGGTATCGATAATATCGAGAACATCACTGGTGAACCTAACGGCGAAATCAGCAACGGTATCAGATCTATTCAGCTCATCAACAGAGTAACTCAGGGTGCTTCTACAACGTTCACCATGAGATTCTATGAGCGTTCTGGTTCTGTAATGACAAAGTTCAACGAGCTTTATCTTACAGGTATCAAGGATAAGGATACACAGGCTAAGACATATCACGGTCTTATCGACTGGTATACATTCGGTACTGGTCCCGACACACCTTCTGGTCGTGATCCTGGACCTCACCGTGAGGTATTCAGCTTCATGTACTTCCTTACTGATAACACAATAACTAAGATCGAGAAGGCATTCCTTATCTGTGCTGCACAGGCTACAACAGCTGAGTTCAGCACACTCTACGACGGCGAGAAGGGTGAAATCGGTTGGGGTGAACTCTCAATGACCTTCAACGGATTCTTCATCAACAACGACCAGGTATCACTCGCTGCTCAGAGAATGCTTCTTGCTATGCGTAATCCTCAGAACACAACTGGTAGCCGTCTCATCGTTGACTCTACTAACTTCACATACGAAGCTCTTAAGAGAGTTAATGAGAACCTCGGTCTCAATGCTGAAAGCTTCAACACAGAGGGTAGTGACAACAATCCTTATGCAGTTGGTGCTACATCATGGACTGACACTAACGGTGTTGTTACAGATGCGTTCAAGAACAGAGGAGCAAACGAAGTTGGTAAGGTTGGTTCCGCATTCGACGAGACAACAGCTTCAAGCTATGGTCTTGGAAGAAGCAACGGAATCTACTCACAGCAGGTTCAGGCAATTGGCGAAGCAGAGCATATTGCCAACAAGTTTGCAAACGTTCAGAACCAGCAGTAAGTATAATAGCTCTACTAGCAATAAATACAACAAGAGGTACGGACTGGGATTATTCCCAGTCCGCATTCTCTGTCGTTTACTTTTCTTCTTTGTTTCTGAGCTTTGATGCTTCTTGCTTTGCTCTTGTGATTACCTCTTCTATTGCTGGGAGATCGAGATACGATCCTAAGAAGTGGAGAGTCAGAGCCTTTACAGCAAGGCGCTTGATCATCTCATCCTCTTCATCAGCCAGCTCTATTTCAGCTATGCTGTTTGCATAGTCCTGAACGTTTGTAACCATCTGGTTAGTGTTAGTGATGTTCAGGAACATAGGCGGTGGCAGAGTAACCTCAAGACAAACATCATCGTCCTGATACTCGTTTCTATAAAGCTTAGAGAAGATTCTAGTAAGATTCTTCTGGTACTTAGCCTGACGGTTGTATACCTTTCTGAGGAATTTACTAGATGTCATAGTAAGCTGTGTAGCATACTCAACAGACTGTCTCATCTGAATCATCTCAAGTGGTACATCTGTAGAATTGACTGCCATCTCTTCCAGTACTGTCATCAGTTCTGTCTTGAACTCTACCTGCTGACCCTGCATTACTTCAAAGTCTATAGGAGACTCACCTGATGAGTTTCTAGGAATGATGTAGTCATTGAATCGACCAGTGATATTGAGAATGTTGTTGATGTTCTCAATCTGTCGAATGTTCATGTTACCCTTCTTAATCTGGTTGATAGTATTCAGAAGAGTCTTCGAGATGTTTGTATCTACGTTCTGCTTGACATAGTACACTCTCTTATCCTGAGAACGTGTCATTGTCATGATACAGTTAGTGATATACATTGCAGAATAGAGAGTTGCAGGGAAGAGAGCCTCATGGAGATCTGATATACCTCTATGAGTTTTCTTGTTCATTCTGAAGTAGACATGCTCCATATCCTCAGGAGGTATGAATGTAACCTTTACCTTACTGAGTTTATGGCCGTTCTCCATATCGTTATTCTTCAGTACCATATAGATCTCATCTCTCAGATCCTGGTTAGAGTTAACGAAGTTAGCGTCAATATACTGAGCTATCTGAGAGGAAAGGAATCTAGTGATATTGTTCTGTCTACCTGTAGCATCTGTAACTGAATTGGTAGAGAGAATAGAGTTAGATCCCTTGAGTGACATTGTAGGATCCTGCATCCTATCATAGTCTCTCATAGGATCATATCTGTAATCTGTCTCGATATAGTAGTATCCGAAACAGTGTGTTTCGATGTAGATAGGAATGATGTGTTCACGATCCAGGAGTTTTACGATGCTTCCTGGGATATCGACTACGTCTCCTTTATTAGAGTGCTTCTGACCAGTTATGAGTCCCTCAGTGCCCCTGTAGTCGAAGTTGTCGAACTTAAGGTCATCCTTTACTGTATCATCAAACTTAGTCTTGTTATTAGACTTAGCTTTCTTACCAGTATCGAAGTTAGAGATCTCTGGAGTGTTCTTGATTCTGTCTGCCTCTGGATCAGTAATCTTCTTATCAGTAGCTTCATTGATAACCTGACCTACTGGATCACTAAGAGCCATCTCATTGATTGCTCCAATCTCCTTGTAGAACTTGTACTCATTCTCTACAGTCTCAGTGAGAAGACCAGAGCAATTGAACTCAATTTCTACTTTATCTATATCTCCGAAGTCTTCCTGCTTAAGCCCATAGCTTTTCATATCAGCTTCGAACTTCTCTCTACTGAAGTCACCAGACTCAGAGATTATACAATGCTCATGAATGTCAATGTCACCTCTGATGCCAGGCTTGTTTTTGTTAGCAAGAAGTTTAGCTATAGCCTTCTTAGCTGGTACAATGTATACGAACTGCTCACCATACTTAGAAGCGTTGTCATAGATCTCTCCAGCGATATCGATGAAGTTGTATCTCTCTTTGATTTCTTTGATATGCTCCTGTACTGATGCCTGTACACCAGCAACTGTAGTGTTAGTTACATTGATGAAGTCCTTACTGAAGTGGTCAGCAGAAAGGACATTGTCCTTTCTAGTGTCTAACGCTTCCTTCAGTTTAGGCATGTACTTTACGATAGTATCTATCTTAGCATCATAGTCAGCTACAGTAGTAGTATCGTTCATGAAACCAAGCACACCAGTATCCAGTATGTTTGTATCGTTGAGGAGAGACTCAAGATCCTTGTTCATGTCTCTCATCTTGATAGCTTCTGGATTGTTAGCCTGCTGTCTCAAGGCTCTATTATACAGAGCACTTAAGTTACCCTGACCAGTCTGAGCCTTATTGGAACTCACTATACCATCTATAGAGGCGTCCAGCTTAGACTTTATAGTATCGAGGTCATGTTTGTTAGAGGGTTGTGTATAGTATATGCTTTGATAAAGCCTGTCAATGTTTGTCTGGACGAATGACGCCAGACGATTAGCTTTACGATTAGCAGAAGCAACTTTGCGTTCACGCTGCTTTTGGTTTGAAGCCATTATAACTCCTCCTTTCAAGTTACTATAATGTTTCGTGAGACAAAGAATAGCCCAGAGAGTAGACCTCTCTGGACTAATCTCATATCTTGAAGAAACAAACGATACAGTTGTATGTATATATCCTCTTGGTCTCCTTCTTAGTTATCTTCCACTTTGTCACTTCAAAGTTTGTCATGAAGTAACTATATCTAGGATTATCCAAGATAAGAAGATTGACTTGGTCATTCTTCACTGTTGGTACTACACCACTGAAGAGATACATTGTATATTTGCCATCAACATTGACGTACTTTGCTCCGTCAGATGCTTTGAGGTTTACATATGTATTCCACTGTGGAGTTGCTTGGAAGTCTCTGTACGCTGATACAACTCCTTCTGGGTCATTCATGTATCTAAGTACAGTATTCACTGTTACCATTAAGTCACGATAACGAGCATCTGCTACATAGTCTGATACAGATGTCTTTCCGAATACTAACAGACCTTTACCTGGTATATAACACTCCGAGAACTTCATCATTCTCTGACTCTCTTCTACTTGTTCTAGTGATGCTAACACATCTACCAGAAAGATTTGGTCATTGAACCGATCGAACTCTGGAATGATTGCGTCTCTAGTGTAACGAATGTAGTTGTTACCTACTATAAGATACGCATACATCTCACCACTTATAATGTCCTTGTGGAAGTATAATGCGTCTCCTGCCTTACCCTTCATCAAGGCTATGACATTCTTCATAGCCTCGAGTATCTCTAATATACTCATACCTCTACTACCTCTCTACTATAACAGTTCTCTTCTCTTGACTCTATCTTGTTGTAGAACTCTGAGAAAGTTCTGACTTCGTCACTGAACGGGAACTGCTTATGTGGATACTCAGTTCTCTCATCCATTATCTTCTGCTCCCACTCTGGAACAAATGGAGATGTCTGAGTAGTACTGTTCGGTACCTTATAGAATAGATATCTTCCATCTGTACAATGGAGATCAAGCTTACCTCTCGGATGTACAATATCTGAGAAGTAGGTTATGACATCATCATACATCTCTTCATATGAAGCAAGGTGGAACCATCTATGATAGAACTCAAGCCACTGATGAGACTGATAGTCCTCAAGGAACTGTCCTTCTCTCTTATACTTGTATTCCTCTCTTGCAAATCTATTCTCGTTCTTATATACCTGAGTTGGTATAATGATACGAGCAATGATTGTGTTAGCCGCAAGATTGAGTTCTGATGTGATAGACGGATAAAGGCTCTTATAGTCATAGTCATTCAGGTTTCTGAATACCATGATAGGCTTACCGTTTACTATCATCTTAGAGTAAGGTCCGAGCTTTGTAGGATCTGATACCCAAGCACCTGGGAACTTCGTCTTGGTGTTGTTCTTGTTAGTGTTGTTACCCATTACGAAGCCCTGTCTCCAGTATGACTTGAAGGCTCTGTTCTTCAGATATACTGTCTGACGATATATCTTACTGATACGAGTGTTGTTCAGAAGAACGTTGTTGTATGCATTACCCACATCGTTCACCTTGTTCTCGATACAGTACTGAGAGATAACGTCCATGATATTGTACAATACGAATGTCAAGTAATCCTTCTGAGGAAGATCTTCAAGCTTCTCACAGATATGATGATAGTCAAGCTTACCGAAGCCTACTGTCATCTCAGCTATACTGTCGAGTCTGAAGTTCGGAATTGCTGAACGTCCCTTACGTCTACTAGCAAAGTGAATTAACTGGTCAAGATATACGGTCTTACTGCTTATCTTGCAGAAGTCATTTCTCTCAGCAAACTCATTGAAGTTCTTATCATCGATGAAGTAACTTACTTCCTTATACTTAAAGTCTGGATGACACATTACCCTTTTTGGATCCATATCCAACTTCTTGCATCTCTCGATGATGTATGGGATATCGAACGCCATGTTCCATGCCAACAAGAAGTCTGGTTCAAGTTTGTTAATGACATTGAACAGAGTCTTGATTAACTCCTTCTCATCAGTATACATAACCGTCGAGAACTGAAGAGTATCTACACGATACTTCTTAGCTTTCTCTGGCCCGCCAACTGACTTTATGATGAAGTCTTTAGCTATAACTTCGAACTTACCGCTATTCAATAACTTCTCAAACTCCAGACATAAGGGATTGTATGGATCTCTGAGAAGTAAAGTGAATACAGTCTGAGTTCTGTCATCTATGAATGTCACCGCATTGATTGGACACTCACCTGGTTCTACGAAGTCACCCTTCGCAGTTCTTGAGTCAACCTCGATATCGAGATAGCTCTTGTTTATAGGTCCGAAAGCATTCTTATAAGACTCACCAAACTGGAATCTGTAGAAGTCTTCGATGTTCATATCCGAACCCATAACTCTTACATGCTCATGAAGTCTCTGATTGTTTCTGTAGTCTCCATTCTCTGCATTGTTATCAAAGAATGTCTCATTACCAGTAGCTTCTGCTATGCTCTTAAGAAGCTTTCTGTATGGAACGGTTATCTCGTCGCACTTCTCTTTCTCTATGAAAGCAAGATTGTAGTCTACGAATACCTCGTTCTTTATTCTATACCAAGTATACTCTGGATTTTCTATTGTCTCAATGAACTTCTCACCAGTAACATTGTCTTTGATTACAAGATCCATTGAGTCAGGAATATCAGTGTAACTGTTCTTACTCCTGTTAGGCCTATGATAGATTGTCTGCAATAACGATAAGTCGTACTGCAATGGGTAGTTTCCTATCTGTATCATTGTAAGTCCTCCTTTAATCGTAATCGTCCCAAACACGTACGATTACTTGATTATTTAATGGTTGCTACTACTTTTAATAGCTACAAGATAACGCAATATGGTACAAGATAACACAACCATGAAATGGCACAAGAAGGACTGGTAGGGACGATCCCTACCAGTCTTCTAGAGAGGTTAATTGTTCTTGTACTAGGATCAGCCAAATCGCTAGTAACTAGGAGGACTATGACACCATGAAAGGAAACACCACCCGTTTTATGCTCCCTTTACCAATATGTTCTGATACAGCCAACACTCTTATAAATTTAACAGAAGGAGGTATGATTCATGTTTGAATCTGTAAAACCCAGTTTAGTTGACATCGGGATTGTCGAAGAGCCGACAGTCGAAACGTCGACATCAGAACCAAAAGCAGAGCCCGAAAAACGAAAGAGAGGACGTCCTCCAAAGAAGAAGCCTGAAGAGCAGACAGCTAGTGCAGTAACACTCCCAGTTACTCAGACTATCTCAATTCCTGCTGAGGCTCCTAAGGCACAGCCTTATGTTCCTCTCTGTACATCTAATGAGCCTTACGAAATGACCTATGCTGAAGGTGTGGGTATGATTCGCGGCACTATCCAGCAGATGGATACAATGGCATTAGAGCTCAAGAATGAGTTCGATGCTATCAGACACAACAAGCAGATGAAAGGTAGATATACCTACATCAGCAATCTTGGTGAGTCTATCTGTGGCATCCTTGGTAACAAGCTTGCTGCTATCAAAGAGCTCAATGCAGTAACAACTAAGTCTCATGAACTTGAGATGAAACGTTATCAGGCTACTAAGGAACAGCAGTTGGCAGAAGATGATGATAGAAGCATGGCAGCAATGTACAATGCTTACATCAACACTCCTATCAATGCTGGTAATCTTCCTCCATTCCTTCAGCAGACATCTCAGAACGCTATAGCCAATCCTGGTATGATGGGTTCTGGTACAATGATAACTCCTTCTGGAGATATCGTGGATGCTGGTTATGGTAATTACGTGCAGTCTATCTCTCCAGAGCAGAATCGTATGATACTTGAGCACAACCCCAATATCAAGGAGGTCGTAGTTCTTGACGATGCTACTGGAGCGGCATCATTCGACGTAATCGATACAACAACTGGACAGTCAGTTCCTAATTACCCAAGACCAAACCCAGAGCTTATCGCAGAAACTATTATAGATCGTTCTACTGGTAGAGCGACTAACAGTAATCTTGGTAAGAGCTGGGACGTAATCACCATTAACGCTGGTGCTATATCAAAGTTCTAACAAGTTATATATTATAGAGGTACCAGGAAGTCGTTTCGGCTTCCTGGCAATCTAAAATAAAAGGAGGTACAGACAATGGACGATACAGTCTACATACTGTACAAGAAGAACAGCACAGAAGAATGGTTGAAAACTTCCGATAAGAAGGAACTGATTGGTACTATCTTTATGGATGCCATCACCTTTTGGGAGAAAGAGACCATAGGCATCAAACAACTCAATCTCAAGATAGCAAAAACAAAATGTAACGATGGCTCCATACTCGAAGTATACAATATCGTGTATGACGCATCGCCAGAATCATACTTTGACATAGCTTACAACGTCAAAGTTATCAAAGGAGGAAAATGATATGAGTGATCTTACTAGACTTTTACAAGAAAGAGAGCAGATAGAAGTGATGATGGAAGTAATGCAGCTTCCTTCCTCTCAGGATGAGCTCAGAAAACGTTTAGATGAAGTAAACAGAAAGATTACCATGCTTGAAAACGAACAGGAGGACAATGATGAATAAGTTTGACTATGAAAAGACAGGCTATACTGAGCCTACAGAGGAAGATGAAAAGAGAATCTTCACAGAAGAGTACTTACTAAAAGATGTCTTCGGAACGAAAGTTCTGATGACTACAGGTCGTGAGTTCAATGAACTCTACAAAACACTCCCAGAAGGTGTACATTATTTCGCCATCAGAGGACGTGACGATGATCCTTCTATACCTGCTACAGTTGAAGATAAGGTCTTTGTCAACAGATGCGGAAGCATGCTTAGCAAGGAAGATCTCATAGCTCCTGAAAGAAAGACATGTAATCCCAACGACATCTACAAAATCCTTAATGAAGAAGAAAGTAGGAGATTCTATGATATGCTTTGGGACTGCGACAATGTGGCTAATATCCCTGAGGAGAAAGATCAGGAATCTATGACAATCTCAGACTTCATTCATAAAGATGATGAAGAGTTTGAACTCTGTATCAAAGAGATCGTTCATCATATTGTAAAAGTTAAAGCTAAAGACTCTGAAGAGGCTACAATCTTAGCTGCTAAGAAGTATATACATGATGATAACTTCTGCGACACAACAACAAACACTGGGTCAATAGACGATGTCTTAATCTCGGTTAAGGAGAACTCTGGCCCTTCCGCTGGAGAATATGCAGAATTCAAAGATCTCTACGACTATGCTAGGGATAAGATAAACGGCAAGACAGTATTATGAGGATAGTATTATGAGTAGCAACACATCGAAAAAGGTTGAAGGTACTAACACCACTATAAGAATCAGTTCTGGATACATCGTGAAATTCTCCAAGATAACAATCTTTGAAGAAGACAAAAATAAAAGCAAGATTATTTACATGCACGGACCATATGAGTATACTATCGAATACTTCGAATCAGAAGATCATCGAGACAACCAGTATCTCAGCGGTCCTAATTCTGTAAAGATCGTAAAAGAGATTGTCGAATCGGCAAACAAACGCAATCTCGACATTATAGCTTCTGGTATCATAAGAGGTATAATACCTTATAACGAAATATCCGAGTTCGCAGCTTATCCTGGTGGAGATGTTGCAGAAATCAGGATAATGAAAGAGGAGAATAATAATGAGAAAGAAAACCCCTAATCCATTCCAGTTCGTATACAACGCTTCTAAGAGTGTTATACAGAAGGGCAACGATAAGACTCCTATCAATCTTAAGGTAGGAGATCTTGTAACTTACTATGACAGAAACACCATCAATCCCAATTCTGGTGAAGTATGTAAAGCTCTCTGTCAAGTGATTCATGTGGCGCAGGACTTCATGGGATACGGAATCCTCTTCTTCTATACTTTGAAGTGCTATGATGAAAGCTTCAACAATTTGGAGGATCCTCAGACACTCCCTGGACAGAAGTTTATGGCGATAGTATCATACATCGAAACTGAAAAGTTTGTCCCCTGGCAGCCTGCTGAGGACGATTATGACAGACTGATCGGTTATGAAGAGTTCTGCACAGCCATGCAGAATCATGAAGAACAGTAGCTGAAGTAAGAAAAATGACTGGTGGTAGAGCTCGAACATCTGAGTAAACTACCACCAGTTTATTTTTACTAGAAAGGAGAATTGTATATGTCACATAGATACACTCCTGTACAGTTCCATAGGTATAAGCAGGAACATATCCTGAATCACTACTGTACTGTAGCTCCACTATCTCACAATCATGCTATCTGTATAGAGTATGTGAAGAAGTGGTTCCTCGAGAAGTTCCCTAAGGACTTCTTCTCTTACTTTTTTGTCGACGGAAGTAATGTCTTTGGTGAGACTATAAGACTTCCTAAGGATAAAGTTATCGTTAAAGGAAGCGATGATACATGTACATGTACTATGTCTTGTCAGCTTGACGATACTTATGATCGTGCTATGATCGATACTAACCTCTTTGGTCTGGAGATGTTTGTAAATACTACTCCTATAGACCGTTCATTCATCCAAGATCCAGTCAATCATCGTTACGTAATGATGAAGATGGAGATGGAACTCATGAACTTCACCTTCAGAATCAAGTGTCCTACCAGAGCAAAGCAGCTTGATCTGTTCAAGTTCATGAAACTCGCTTTCAGAATAGGTCTTTCGGAGACCAGAGATGCTACTAATGACTATCTTATCCCTTATAGTCTGATGCTGAGTGTGGCATCAGATGCTGGTTTTAAGATAGATTGTGAGAATGCCAGAATCAAGAACCCTATAGAGTTCCTTACATGGCTCAATCGCCATTCTTTTTTGCCGATTCTCTTCAGATTCAACAATATGACTGGTAGAGAAGACTACTATGTGCGTATGGATGACCTTCCTATCAGAGTAGGATTTGAGTCTATCTCTAAGGATGACGGTAATAGAACAGGACATCTTCTCACAGACTTCGGTATAGAGATGAATATCAACGTTCGTTTCCCTGGTATGCAGCTTTATGTATACCATACTAAGACAGAACAGATCTATTCTACTCAGACTAAGTCTGCTTATGCTATAGACGGAGCTCTCATGATAGCATTCAAACAGGGCACACCTCCTCCCGATATGAATGAGAGGGGATGGCTCAAGTACATAGAGTCTGATTATCAGGCTGATGCTCCAGGACCATTCGAGATTAACATGGGAGAACTGTTTGAGGGTGAACTTCTCAAGTTTATCAACGAACACAAGAATCGTTTCATTTCTCCAGAGGTATTCATGGACATCAGAGTCTATTGTGATGACGCATTTCTTGAGACTGAGATGAATTGGAAGACTATGATGCTCTCGGTAAAGGGTTATCCTCCTAAACTTATTACAAGCATAGTCATCTACATCGATACTCTCTACCTGAATGACCAGCGCGTCATAGATGGAGGCTTCAACAAGTCCAGAACTACCATTCAGTAAGCAATAACAGGACCCACAACCCTCTTATAATATAATTAAAGGAGGAATTCTAGCATGACAAAGAATCTTGAAAGTGTCACTGTTGAAAAGCGTGACGGTAAGGAAGTTCCCTTCAATAGGGTGAATATCTCTGTTGCTGTTACAAAAGCAGTGAAAGCATCTCACCAATCATTTGACCCAACCAAAGACCCCATGTATGACGCTAAGAACAACGAAGTTGTTGATGCTGTAATAGATGAGGTAGACACTTTCCTTAACCATGAACCTGGAAGGATACATGTAGAACGTATACAGGATCTTGTTGAACGGGTTCTTATCAAGAAAGGATATGCTGATACAGCCAAAGAGTATATCCTCTATCGTAAGAAGCGTGACGAGATCCGTAACACTCGTAACAAGACTGCTGAGTGTATGGAAGAGATCCTCGGCAAGAGCTCCGAAGACAGCAATCTTAAGCGTGATAACGCTAATGTAAACGGCGATACTGCTATGGGTACTATGCTTCAGATTGGAGCTAATGTATCTAAGGAGTATTATCTTGACAATCGTATCAATCGTACAGCGACTACAGCTCATAGAGATGGTCATATACATATACATGACCTCGACTTCTATGACCTTACTGTTACTTGCTGTCAGATCGACGCTAAGAAGATCCTCGAGGGCGGTTTCAATACTGGCCACGGTTATCTCAGAGAACCTGCTAGTATACTGTCAGCAGCTGCATTGGCTGCTATAGCTATACAGAGTGACCAGAATGACTGTCACGGCGGACAGAGCATTCCTAACCTCGACTATGGTCTTGCTAAGTATGTAGAGAAGAGTTTTGCAAAGCACTTCAAAGACAACTTCAGCAAGCTCTTCGACTTCGCATTCTCGTACTATATAGCTCCTGGAGAGGAAACACGAAAGAAGTTAGACGAGTTAATGCCAGAGATGGAGAAGTCTATACTCGATAGCCTCAACGGACAGCTCAGTACCAAGATGGTAAAACCTACTTACAATGCTATCTATGAGATGGCTAAGAAGCTTGAGGAGAAGAACATTGTATCTAGCGATGATGTCAATGTAGTATCATATCTCGAGAAGATTATTCAGACTGCATTGGATGATTCATTAAGAGAAACAGACAAGGAAACACATCAGGCTATGGAAGCATTCGTGCACAATCTCAATACAATGCACAGCAGATGTGGCGCACAGGTAGAGATGCCTAGTATAAGGGAAACCTTATACGGAGCTCGGGTAATATCGGTGGAGACTTACATGTATCATAAAAGCATGATTCGTGTAAGCTAATACCGAGATAACTGATGCTTTAACAAGTATCAGTATCGTAACGCGTAGTGGGTGAAACCTCAACACCGAGAGGAATATAATCCCACCAAGAGTATCCGATACAATGTCTATAGGGCATTGCTACGGGAGTTGCGCCCCGTGGTCCTAACGTAATGACGAGGGTAGAAATGTACGCTGAGCTGGTCTGAATTGACAGACGTATCGATTCTTAGTAAATCGTATGAGGGTGACCTCCAGAAGTATAGGATAAAAAGCCTATACGATAACATAACTGACCTTTCTCTAGTGTAAATCTTGGAACCGATACTTCTCCTGCGGGAAGAATGGTTACTAAGAATCTCCTCAAGGCTATGAACGAAGGTCTTGGACATGGAGAAACAGCTATCTTCCCGATTGTTATCTTCAAGGTAAAAGAGGGAGTCAACTACAATAAGGAAGATCCTAACTACGACCTCTTCAAGCAGGCTTGTGAAGTTACATCTCGTAGACTCTTCCCTAACTTCTCATTCATCGACGCTCCATTCAACAAGCAGTACTATGTTGAAGGTCGTCCTGAAACGGAGATAGCTTACATGGGATCTGTTACAGGAGACCATGAAGTATACTATCGTTATAATGACAAAGAGTACAAGCATACATTCAAAAAGATGTATGAGAAGCTCTCTGCTCATTTCAAGATTGAAACATTCGGAATCTCTAAATACATCGATGTCGACGGCGACGTTGATATCTATGATACATCCAGTGGAGGATTCGTTCCTTGTAGAAAGGTAATGGTTACTCCTAAGATGACTAACTGGGTTCGAATCAAACTTGCCAATGGAAGAATCATTACTGCTACAGATGACCATCCGCTTCCTGTACTGTCCAAGACAGAAGACAAGACATTCGTAAGAACACCAGTAGCAGATATCGAAATCGGCGATAAGATCGCTGTAGTGGGTCCTGCTAACGTTGTATTCGATTCTGAGTATTGGGATGGATCGGACTTCATGACTACACTCAACTCTTCAGAAGTCGTAGAGTACTCCGCCCTTGATATGGAGGAAGATGGATATGATGTAGAGACTGCATCAGATAGATTCGATGTCTCTGGTATTGTATCACATAACTGCCGTACAAGAGTTATCGGTAATCACTATGATCCTAATAACGAAATCACTCACGGTAGAGGTAACCTCTCATTCACCTCTATCAATCTCCCTAGACTCGCTATAGAGTCTGGTGGTTCAGAAGAGAAGTTCTTCAACGATCTCAGATACTATATGGAAGTTGCTAAGTCTCAGCTTCTTGAGAGATTTGAGATTCAGGCTAAGAGACATGTCTATAACTTCCCATTCCTTATGGGACAGGGAGTATGGATTGGCTCTGATAAACTCAAGTGGACAGATGAAGTAAGAGAGGTTATCAAGAACGGCACACTCTCTATCGGATTCATCGGTATTGCTGAAACTATGAAGTGTCTCTACGGCCACCATCATGGCGAAGGCGAGGAGTATGAACAGAAGGCTATCAATATCGTTAAGTTTATGCGTAATATAACTGACCAGATAGCCGAAGAGACTGGACTCAACTTCTCACTCCTTGCTACTCCTGCAGAAGGACTTTGCGGTAGATTCCTCAGAATCGACAGAAAGAAGTTCGGCGTTATCGAGGGAGTAACAGATAAGGAGTTCTATACTAACTCATTCCACATTCCTGTAAACTTCAAGATCTCTGCATTCGATAAGATCAGGCTTGAAGCTCCTTTCCATGAGCTTACTAATGCTGGTCATATATCATACATCGAATTTGATGGCGATACATCAGAGAATGTAGCTTCTATCGAAAAGGTAGTACGTTGCATGCATGACATGGGAATCGGTTACGGCGCTATCAATCACCCTGTAGATAGAGATCCTGTATGTGGATACACAGGTATCATCGGCGATACTTGCCCATGCTGTGGACGTAAGGAATCAGAAGACCATATCAGATTCGAGAGAATCAGACGAATAACGGGTTAACCTACACGATAAGCCCTAAAACTAACACAAACCTATCATAGATAGGCTTTCCATGATTGGACTCAGAGTATGGGTCAGAAATCAAATAATGATTATGGAGGGATCAAGAGATGGATGTAGTTACAACCTACAATTCAAACCTTGAGTTTAGAAAGATACCATCATTACAGTTCCTATACGAGGTAAACTCTAATGGAACTATCTTTAGGAATGTCAAGTCTAAGAAGCAACTTCACATCAAACTTGACTACCATCATTCAAAAGCTGGTTACTATTGTACTTTTGTCAATATCAAGGGTCAATGTATAAGAGTCATGATACATTCTGTTGTAGCAGAGTGTTGGCTTGGACCAAGACCTGAAGGATATGAAGTAGATCATCGAGATAGAAACAGTCATAACAATGACTATAGGAATCTCCGCTATGTAACTCATAGCGAACAGATGAAGAATAGAGTACTTGGAGATCATGTCATTGCAGCTGCTACAGCTAATTGTGCAGCTTACGTGAAAGATATCTCCATAAGATGTGTAGTGATAGATTCAAGAACTAATGACACATATCACTTTAGATCAGCTACTCAAGCAGCTTACTTCATCGCATATGAGACTGGTAAGAGTCCAGAGCAAGTTAGAGGTAAGCTGAAACAAAGAAGAAGTCACATATACTTCTATGATATAGTATATGTGAACAACAAGAACTTCTGGCCAGACAGTATCTTTCGAAATGCAGAGACTAGACGTGTTGGCTCTACGGAGCAAGGAATAGTCCACTTATACGAACAAGATGACGAGTAAGTGTATCTTGTAGGTGATGTAGTCACATGGAATGACGCAAAGAGGGCCGAAGAGAGCATGAGACGTCCTCATGACGCTTCAGGCAACTAAAAAGAAAAAAAAACAATGTGATGCAAAGATGCGAGGGAACCCTTAACGGGTTCCCTCTCCCTCAATCTTCTTTTTTAATTCATCAATAGTTGCCTCACAACTATTGATGTTGTCATTGACGAGTCTAACTAACTCTGACTTAATAGCCTCGTCAATATCCTCTTCGAGAAGATGATTTCTCAGATCCTCGAACTTAGATCTCTGCTGAATCAGATGAGAGATGAAAAGTTCTCCTTTCTCTCTCTTCAGCTTTGGAAGCAACTCACAAATTTCAATCTCTGCGAGCGCCACGAGACAGTAACACATGTCTTGCAAAAAATTCACATTATACTTTTCCATAGCCATTCTCCTTTCAAGATGGATTTTTGTATTGCGTACACTACGATAGTATACAACTCTAATTTCTCACATTTACAATCGCCCCCAACTCAATCCGTTCAGAGTCAACTTTATAATAAATTCAATACCAAAAAGGAGGAATCGTGATGCCTAAACTTACTGCCAGGGATATCAAAGAGCGTAGTAACAATCTCCGTATCATCTCGGAGACTCCCGCTAGCGTGAACATCAAGACCCTGTTCAGACACGTTAAGAGTCAATACTCTTACAACAACGCTAAGATAGTCCTTGAGAACTGGAGAGGTCTATCTAGAGATGAGTCTGTTGCTTTTCAGGAAGTTCTTGAACTATTCCAGCTGATATGTGATAATGACTCACCTTCCCACATCAGAAACGCTTCAGAGCTTATAGAGGGCAAAATACTTCACAAAGTTCGTGATGGTAAAGCTCTTCGTCATCTAAACAACTACAAGATGGGTAAGCATAAGATAGCAAACACTAAGATCGAGAAGCAGACTCATGCTAATGCTACTGTAACTACTCGTGACCTTGAGAATAAGGGTCACCACGTTAACACCCTTCACCCTAACCGTAAGTATAAGTATGACATGTTCAATCAGCGTAAGGATGAAGCTGTCAAGAAGAATACTCCCGAAGGAGAAGAAGGACAGGAAGAGAAGACTCCTAAGGAGAAAACGATTGAAGAGTGCTATGATAGAATGATCGAGTGTGTTCAAAAGAATCAGCAATGTGATCGTGTCATAGACAACCATGATAAACTCTCAAAGAGATTCAATCTTGATAAGATTGTCAGAGAATGTCGTAGAGAAGATGGTTCTTATAGAGACTGCATCTTTGAGTTGTGTTCGCTTATAGATTCATATGACATTGCCGTTGGTGCTAAGTATGGTATAGCACTGGAGAATATCATGTATCTGATGAACAAGAACTGTATACCTCTTGAGAACAGCTTCATTGCTGAGGCTGTTACTGATTACTTCTTGCTTAACAATCAAGACTCAGAAGAGTTCTCTATGAATGATCTCATTCATGATATGAAATACGTTGTAGAGAACTCTAAGTTCTACGACGATAACGACTTCGCTCCGATCTCTTATATCTTCGATGAAGACTACGAGCCAATCACCACTACAGAAGAGGCTATCGATACTATCCTTGAGTTCCATTCAGATAAGCATAAAGAGCTTATAAGAAAGGATGAGAATGGTAAGAAGATTAAGCCTACTGTGACTAAGGTGAAGTTGAATGGTGATAAGAAAAATACCATTAAGGGAGACCTTAATGCTTTCAAGATGTCTCACAACAAATCTATCCAGACTCTGAAGAAGTGTCTCCATAGAGTCTTCTGTAACTCACCAGAGAATATCGTCAAGGAACTTCCTGATATCTTCGCTGTAGTAAGAGGAGCAGCAATCATCGGCATGTTTGCCTTCTCACCATTCCTCGGAATTTTCGGTCTGATTACTGGCGCTTTCCTTAAGATGGATATCTCTCGTAAGCAGATGAAAGAAGTTGTTGATGCTTATGATAAAGAGATTTCTCGCTATCAAGAGAAACTTAACAAGACTAAAGATGAAAAGTCCAAACAGCGCTATAAGGAGTACATTAAGAAACTCGAAGCTGACAGAGATAAGCTTGAAGCTAGAGAGGATACTCTCTATACAGAAGAAGAACTCGAGAAGAAGAGAGATGAGCGTTACGAGAAGAGAAATAAGAACTCTTCTTCAGATGACGACGACTTCGACTTCGGATCATGGGATGAGATGTATAAGTATCTCGATGACACTTCTATCCTGGTAGAATCTATGAACTGGGATAAGAACGAGCTCATGAACACTATAAGACGTTCCATCAACTATGTCACTGCAGATTGCATTCCTGTACTTACAGAAGCAGTCATCCTTAACAGAGACATCTTTGATGTGAAGGAGTATGCTTCTATACTTGAATACGAGAGACATCGTCTCCGTTCTGAGAATGGCTATGGTAAGTATGCTAAGATAGATCCTATCAATCTAGCTCTTGCAGATATAGCTGCTCTTAAGGAACAGGAGGAAGACGACTCTATTCCAGATCTTGATATCGTCTCTACTAATGAGTATACCCACTATGTCCAGGAGACTGTACAGGATGTACTTGAACTTCTTGACATCAGTAGAACAGAAGCTCTTAACGAGGGTAGCCTGTCTAACAAGATCAAACTCGCTGCAGACAAACTTGGTAAGACTGCTGTTAAACTCAAAGACAAAGATCGTAAGATCTCTAAGGATATCGACGTTACTATGGGTCACTTTGCTCAAGCTGCAGAGAGGGCTCTTACTAACGACAGAAGAGAAGCTATCATCAAGGGTTCTCTCTTACCTTCTGCTTCAAAGACAATCAAGGCTGCACTCGTTACTGGTGCTGCTTGGTTAGTATCTCCTGCTATTGCAGTAATTGGTGTACTCGGTGCTATAGGAACTTCTAAGAAGCTCCAAAAGAAAGAGCGTCAGATAATTCTTGACGACATCGAGATAGAGCTTAAGATGTGTGATAAGTATATGCGTCTTGCTGAAGATAGGAATGACCTCAAGGCTGTAAGATCTATCATGCAGACTCAAAGGGCTCTTGAAAGACAGAGAAGTAGACTTCGCTATAACATGAAGGTTAACTGGAACGAGAAGGCTCCTACAACCGCTGGTGATAAGAGTTATGACGAAGCCGTAAACTTCGAAGAAAAGTATATCGGACTCCCTGGAGTTGTCGATATCAAAGAAACGTAAGGGAGGTTACAGTATGGGCATATTTAGTTCATATAGACATCCGCTCAATGAAGCGGAAGTAGATGACGGTACTAATAAGCCACAAGCTAATCAGGATGATGAAGACTATACAGCTGGTGCAGATACTGCGGCAGATGATGAGTCTAACGATCCTGCACCCGACGATGCTGGTGGAGACGACGATGTCGACTACACTGACGGAGCTGATGAAGCAGGAGATGATGAATCCAATGATGACAACCAAACAACTGAAGAAGGCCAGGATGACCAGGACGATTCAGAAGGTGATGACGTTGACTACACTGATGGGGCTGACGATGCTGCTGACGACGAATCTAATGATACTGGTGACGATACTGGTGCTGATGACGAAGGGTCAGATGGAGATGTCGACTACACCGATGGTGCTGATGGCGGTGACGATTCTGAATCAGATGATGCTGATGAAACTGGCGAAGAAGGAGAAGAGTCTGAAGGCGATGAAGAGGAAACTGAAGACAACACTTACGAGGACCTCCGAAAGATAGAAGCAGAACTCTTCTCAAACCTTTCACCCGAACAGATTGATATCAAGAACAAGGAACTTAAGCAGCGCTTCATAGACATCTATGGAACGATCTCTTCAGTCATCCTTCGTATCAATGATATCCCTAAGACTGATACCAATGTAGACATACTCCACTTTGTTACTGACAAGCTGATGGAACTCAAGGATCTTGTAGACTTCACTGTTCAGAAGTCTTTTGATACAAAGACCTACATAGAGAACTCTATCAACTATCAGATCTGTCTCTCTACTCTTTATAGTATCTCAGACATTATAGCATCTGCTCAACTGGCTGAGGATAATCCTACTCAGGAGGAAGAAGAGGACCAGGATGGTGTAATCGTAGGCGGTGCCGATGATTCCGAAGTAAATCCTGGTGATGAAGTAGTTGCTTATGGAGATAAGATGATTGAATCAGCAGATTCAGGAAGATTCAACTCTTTCTTCTAAGACAAAGTTGCCCGAATCGTACGATCGGACACAACAATATATTAAATATAGCCCCTATCCGTATGGCGGTCAGTGTGGCTATTAGTTTTCCAAGGTAAACTCTTACTATCATAAATCTAAAAAGGAGGAAATGAATTATGCCTATCTCAGGTACAAGAGAAGTTAGGACTGCTGGTTCTAACTATTCCAAGGACGCTTTAGCACCCCTTGCAAAAGCATACCTTGATATAACAAACTCAATACTTCATGAGAACGGTCTTTCAATGTATGAAGACACAACAAAGGTTCACATGAATCCAATCACAGACAGCACAATCAAGGACTTCTTTGTCGAGAACTGCTTCGACAGAAATGATCCTATGTTCCGCGACGACGCAGAGGCTCAGGAAGATCAGATTCAGATGATGGAGGAGATGTACATCAATGATAAAGAAGCTATCCTCGAGCACTCAGCAGGCGGTCAGCACAACCCCGTAATCGGTATGACATTCCCTATCCATAAGAATATCATGCTGAACAATATCTTCGACAAGGGAGCAATCCCGAAGTTCGTTGCTACTTCACCTAAGTTCACAGTTTCTATGGAGACCAGATGGCTCATCGACCCTGTAACAGGTGAGAAGATCGATATGTGGAAGGATCAGTGGAAGATGACTGATGCTATCCTCAAGGCAGCTCCTCTTAAGAGCATGTACATTCCTCTTCCTGAGGATGGTACAACAAACGTACTTGCTACACTGTTCGGCGCTACAGATCCTGAGGATCACCTTTCAATCGAGTCATTCGTAAGCGGTATCGTTGGCAGCCGTGTTGTATTCCCTGGCCAGAGCATCCAGCTCGTAACCAGCACAACAAGCGGCAGCGTTACTACATATCAGATCGAAGACTATACAAACGACACAGCTAACGCTGAGGTTATCACTCAGGGTGTTACACCTGCTGGTTCTACACGTCCCGTTGGTACTGTTGTCGGCGCTATCTTCCCATTCGAGGGTAAGTTCACTCCTGCATACGGCGAGTATGACAGACAGATCGTAGAGAGCTTCTCAGTTCCTATGGTTACATCAGTTGCTCCAGGTACACTTGATGGCACATGGAATCTTACAGCAGCTAACGGCGGTCCGCCGTATGATAACTGCACAAGCGAAGACAGCATTCCCGCTGCAGCAAGAATTAAGGGATTCCTCTCAGGCTTCTCTAAGGATGATCGCTTCGGTCTTTCTTCTTCAAACGCTGCTGTAGGCGGTATCATTCTTACTTCAAGAATCGATACATCTTCTGCTAAGCTCAGAACTGCTTCAGTATCTTGGGATGTTCGTACAGACATCATCGAGATTCCTAACGCTATCCCGATCAACGTTACAATCTCTCCTGAAGAGGTTAAGGATATCTCTGCTCTGTATCAGATCAACCAGCTGACAAAGGTTCTCTCACTTATCAAGACATCCCTCAACAACTACAAGGATGATCTTATTCGTAGAGCACTTGACGAAGACTTCGTTAAACTTCCGAACTCACAGAAGATCGGTCGTTACTTCGACTTTGCTCCTACAACTAACTACGCTCTCGATCCTCTCGAGTGGCGCTACAAGATGTTCATGGATGCTATGGATACTCATGTAACACAGCTTCTCCATGTTCTCAATGATCCTAACATGACAATCAACGTAATCGGCCGTGATGATCTCATCAGAAAGATTACTCCTACTGAGTACACATATCAGACACCTACAAACATCGGCCCTGTTGAGCTCGACTTTGTAAAGACTGTTGTTACATCAGACAGAAGAACATACCAGTTCATCAGCTCTGATAAGCTCCGTGATACAAACAACCTGATCGTACTTCTCTGCCCAAGAAACACAGATCGTTTCATCTACAGAATCTACGATTACCAGATGTATCTCAGCAACGAGATCAGAAACTACAATAATCCTTCACTCCCTGCAGTACATGCATTCGAGCGTTGGAAGTTCGAGAAGTATCAGCCTGTACAGGGACGTATCGGCATACTCAATCCTACTGGCCTCCGCAACTATGGTCAGAACTACGCATTCAACAATGATCCTGTTGGACGTGGTGATGGTCAGGGCGTTGCTAGCGTTGGTAAGAACGACTTCGATATCGACGCTCGCTAATTGTACGGCCAAGATCGAAAGAATAAAGAGCCTGGTACCTAAGGGTGCCAGGCCCTTCTTTTACAATCTTTAGAAAGGAGTAAGAGACAATGATCAAGTATGACTTTGGTGATCTCTTTGATGCTTGTGCTCTTGTGATCGCTAACCCTGAAAGAGCTTCTGCTTATCAGAGTCTCAGAAAAGAGCTTAACAAGTTCTTCAGAGACTCTAAGTGTACAGATATAATCTACACAAGAAACGACGGTCTGTTCTTCGGTATGTGTGTATATCCTGTAATCAACAAGCTTGATGTAAAGATGATTGTTCAAGATGACGGCAAATACCGTTTCAAGAACTATGTCATAGAGATTGACTCTAAGATATTCAATCCTATCATCGACATCACTCCTAGAGAGCTGCTCGCTATGCTGCTTCATGAAGTAGGTCATATCATCAACGATCCTAACCCTGTTGAACAGGTAAGAGACGCAATCAATGTTTCTCTTGCTAAAGAGAATACTACACTCTCTATCATTGATACTGTACAGTACTATCAGATTCTTGCATATGGTATCAAGAACACTGTAAGAAAGATGAACAGTATGTTCTTCATCTACAGAGATGGAGAGGTTCTTGCGGATGAGTTCGTTATGATGTGCGGCTTCCAGGATGAGCTTAACAATATCTTCAGAAAGCTGTGCAAGAACGGCATGAAGGTCAACGACGACGTTAATAAGCTCGCTGCCTTGACGTGGACACTGAATCTGTATAAGAACGTGGAATTGAGAAGGATACCTGCTCTCAAGTTACTCAGACGGGCGTCTTCAATATCCTCATCTGCGCTTGACAAAAAAGAATACGAGATTGTCGCTAATGCTCTGAAGAGTATAGACACTTCTGCTATCAAGGAAGCTGCCAAGCCCTTCAAGGATTGTGACTTCTACTATATACTCGTACAAGAGGGAGCATCTCTTAAGAAGAAGGACACTAAGTTCGCTATTCTGAGGAAGATGGTTACCAGTAACAAGCTCAGAGAGTTCGAGAGTGATATCTATGAGTATACACTCAGATCTCGTCACGTTGCTACAGAAGAGGATGCACTCTATCTTATGCGTCAGATCAATCTCAGAATTACTGCTATCGAGGATGCTCTTAATAAGGAGCGCTTCGATGAGTATGAGAGAGATCGTTGGTTCGCACTGCATGATAAGTACTGCTCACTCAGAGCAGAGATGGCTGCGAATACTAAGTACAGATACGACTACAGTGGTAGCGTAATCACTGTTCAGTATCCAGAGATAGTTGAGAATCGTTACTAAAAATAAACAGGGAGGGTAGGCATTGCCTACCCTCTTCTTCTATTCATGTCGTTATCTGCAGCATAGTAGATAGCATCAATGATATCATCTATAACAGCCTGCTCGTCGATGTTTCTGAGATGGAGAACGAACATTCTTCTACCATCCTTCCTTTTCCTTACCTTGATACAACTATCGATGTCATTCTTTAGATACTGCCGAATGTCCTCTATAACCTTTCTGATAGGGGTAATGAACTTAAGTTCGTAGAGTACGGTAAGATCAGCATTGATCTCTCTGCCGAGCAGTGGTGACATAGACTTGTTCACCTTGAGATCAAGTAACTGATTATCTACCATATCCTTATTGATGGCGGACATAGTAATCTTCATCGGTATCCTAAGAAGTTCATAGTATCTATTGAGAAGGTTTATCGACTCTTGCTCTACTGAGATAATCTCAGTTCTCTTATCGAGATAGTCATAGTATGCTTCCTTCTGTTTGAATGTATATATGCGAATGTTGTCTGACATAATATCATCTCCTATATAATATCCTTTGTCTTTCCTGCGAAAGTTCTACCCTTCCTTACCACATTCTTCTGTTGTTTGAGTTCCTGTATTCTATCCATTGGTGCGGATGTAGCTCCCTCCAATGGTCCTATAGCAGCAAGCATAGAGTTTGCATACATAGTACCATTGAATGAGTTCATCATATTGGCTAAGTATATAAACTCTAAGTCTGTTATATCACCCATACATTCTGTATTGCCTATTATCAAAGTTGCTCCAGCTTGTTGATATCCTGTATGGTTTATGATAGTAGGGAGTATCTTAAAGATCTTGTTCTTTGGATATCTATCCGAAACAACAGGAAGAGTGCTGTTCATTCGCATACAATCGTTCTCCACAACGAACACATTTTGTCCTTGCGCAAACAGACAATTAGATGCTACTTTCAGCGAGTTAACGAACTGATAGTGTCTGTCGTTAGGAATGAATATGGAGTCATCCATATTCGCTCTATAGTTCTTAAGCTCTAATGTCATGAAGTAATCTATCTTACGCTTGACGAGTACGTTAGCGTTACTAGGTCTTGTTTTGGTTCTATATTCTCCCCAATAGTGAATTGTACGTTCTTCATACATCTCAGTCTCTGGGAGAACCCAACTTAAGTTGAGATTGAAGTTAAGTTTGATAGGACCAGACTCAAAGATGGTATCGACCATACGATACATCTGGTTGTTGTTAGTCATTCTAACACCCCCTGTATTATGATGTATGACCTAGAGTAAAAAAGAAAGGGAGTCGCCAGGACTCCCCTCCCTTTCTATTGGTTCGATAAGCTTAGTCGGTTATAGTCGTAATCACGAATTCAGTGTATTCTGGTTCCGAAGCACGATTGCATATTACTCTATCTTTCGGAGCTCCAGGAGTATGTTGAGCATTACCAGTAACCACATTTGCTATATCACACATATAGTCTCTTATTATATCGAGGTTACGTGACGACTGTATTCTGAATGTTTCTTTTCCACCACATACGTGCGACACAGCTATTTCCATCAGTAATACTGATGCTAGTACTGACATAATGTGAATACGCTTATCTAAAAGAAGATCGAACTTGTATGGGTCGAACTTCAAAGTATAAAATCTATTGTTTACGCTATCGATTATATCCAAAGTTTCCTTGGTTTTGAAAGCATAAGAGAGCTTAAATATGTACACTAATCTTTGTTCGTATACGGTATCCATATGACCATATCCGAATAAGGTCATATATTCATCAAGAGTTCTTTTAAACTCTTCATTGAAGTTCTCTGCTCTGCTGAAGTCTATCATAAAGATATCAGGTACACTGCAAGGAGTATTAGGTTTCAGTATATTACGAATGTTTCCTTCATCATCGTACTCCATTATCGTGTGCCAACCAAATGGATGAATATTGTAGATTGATGCTCCTGCGAGTACAGTAATCAAAGTCACCACGTCGATGATGCTATCGTTTGCATCGAGACAGAAGCCAGATACTGTAAAACCATCGAGATATTCTTCAGCCATCTGGTCAAATACCTGTTCAATCTCTCCGTTTTCGTATTCTTTGTTGAGTCTGTCATCATCTGCCGCAAAGATGCTAAGCAGAACGTCTCTTAAGAACTTCCAGTTCTTAGTGGTTCCAAGATTGTCTTTGTTTAAGATTGAGTTCATAAAAATTTCCTCCTTAAATTGATGCCATTCCATATGTTACATTGTGGAACAGCTTTTCTTCTGCTCTCCTCTCTGCTAACCACCGCAGAGTTTCATATGAGAGCTTTCTTTCGAACAACACTTCTTCAGTGCCGTCCTTTACAACTACTGCTTTTATAACATGGTCAAGATCGACCTTGTTAACGTAATGATTCCAAAGAGTGCTTCCATCTATAACTATGCCGAAGATAGCTGGATAGAGAAGATAGTTACCTCTAGTAGCTTTCTTTCCATCTATGTAGATGTCAGCATAGTCGTACTCTTTAACTATCGGTGTAACAATCTGCATGAATTATCTCCCTTTCCTATCGATTGCTATACCTACAAACGGATCATAGGGTATAGTAGCTTTTCCTCCACCAACAACAAAGTCAAGATCTTCTCCTTCTGGAGTGACTCTGATATAATAGTCATGACCGTTTCTAACGATTCTTGCTTCTGAGTTGATATAGAAGAGGATGAGATCCGCATAACCTGTGTAGATGATATCGTTGTCTTTACACAAGGTTAAGTTCTTTCTGGTTTTGAGAGCTTGTGGAGTCGGAGTTACTCTTACGAGATGATCGCCGTTGGTTTTCTGAAGGATCTCATCGTAAGCTTCAATGAAGTCCTTTCTGCTTATGTCTCTGATGAAAACGTCTCTGAAGAATATGAATCCGAGCTCGTCTTCAGCGTACTTACGACATTCGTTTAGAATATAGTCTACGAAGTCTTTCTTGTTATCTACGATTTGCATAGTATCATTCCTTTCTCTTCACTGATCTTAAACCGCCTGCTGCTGAGGCTGTACTGTCTGGATACTGCTCTGCATGATTGTAGGAATGCCATTGAGCTCATTGACGAAGTTGTCTTCAAAGAACTCAAGATTACATATGAATGGTGTTTTAACTATTTCGCTTGTGCCGAGCTTCGTCACCATATCATCATGAGACGAGAAGCTATATACTTCATAAAGATCTGTCATTACAGAGAATATAGATGGGCTCATATAGTCATTCACTTCTCCAGTTATATACTTTTTCATCAGTGAATAGTCATGAGTAGATGTACATAACCAGAAAGCGGTGTTCTTCTTGATGTTCTGCTCTAAACGATTCCACCAATCAGCGATTGTGCATGGGAATGGTATCGGCGATGGTATCGACTTTACTGCTTCATAAAATGCTTTGAACTCTTCCCACATCTGTTCAGGTGAAGGGAAGTTCTTAGGAACCACATACTTATCATAGACAAGCTTTTCAAAACTCTTCAGAACCTGATGAGTCTTGATCTGATCGTACAGCATCATTGCGATACTTGTGTTTGTCTTTGCGATCTGAGCGTCCACCGCATCCTGTCTCTGCTGAGGCGTTAAGCTCGGATCCTTGATCAAATCAAGAGTTGTCTTGTATGTTGTACTGAACTCCTTTTCTCTCTTGAAAACGGATCCAGTATAGAACAGTATCTCCACAGGATAACCGATGTGGGTTATCTGAAATGAGATCCTCATGTTTGGAACGTCGAATTCAGTGCATACTACGCTGTATCCCTGAATTCCTGTTGTTGCCATTGCGTTGGTTACGTTGAACGTAATGTTCTGTATAACCTTAGTGTCATCAACTTTGTTTGTGTTTGCATCATAATAGATCATAATGTGATCCTCCTTTAAAAATTTTTATTACGAGAGCTGATCAGCTTGCTCTCTTACACCTATATAATATACATTCATCTGCTCGTTTAGGCAATGGAAAACAGCCTTGGGATCACCCAAGGCTTTTGTATCCCATGATGAATGGATTGATGCCTTTGGCTCTCTCTTCCAAGATAGCCTTAGTCACTTTATCAAGTTGTCTGTCATTGAACTTCATTGTCTTGATATCCATAGCATACTCTTCATACATTACCAGATTAGTCTCATAGTACTTCCTGATTGTATGTACTGAGTCATCTATGACATCTATAAAGTAGCTTCCCCTTATTCGAGTTCTTCCAAGTCTCTGTCTACACTTAGGTCTACTCTTCATAGGTTCTGCCAATTGAACAGAGCAAATAGCGTCCGACACATCTAATGCTTCTCCTGCCGATATAGATGTAGTCAGAATGATCTTATGATCTAATGCACTTCTCTTATCCTTATTCAAGGATGTATAGATGCCTACACTGTAAGTATACTCTGGATAGTTTTCGAGTATCCAATCATATACCACTTGTATAGCTTCATTGCTCGCCATAAAGATAAGTATCCTTCCAGCCATCTTACTAATCAAATCCATTACGATATGACAGATCTTCTGAAAGTTTGGATACTTTGTCACTATAGCGGCATAGTTTATCTTGTTGAACCCGTAGAAGTTTCCACAGTTACTGATATCTTGTGGTGTCATTCTACTATTGTAACGGATAGAGATATAGTGAGTTCTCGGATCCTTATCTGGATCAAAGAGCTTTATAGTAGGTACATTCTTGAAGTAGAGTTGGAAGATCTTGTTATCTCCCTCATCTCCTCGTTCTGGAGTTGCTGTCATATAGATAGTCTTATAAGTGTCACTAAAGTAATCTATATGCGACATTGCATCAAAGTAAAGATGAGCTTCATCAAAGATCTTAACACCTATACCTAGATACTTAAACAACTCTCCAATTGCTCCCCATCCCTGTCTACTAGCCAGAGATGTTAGAGTAGAGTGAGTTACTAGATAGACTTTCACCTTATCTAGATTAGCTTGATTCTTCTTATATAGACTGGCTATGGACGGAGAACCAGTGATTGTATAGACTTCTTTACTATCTATATTACAATGCTCTAAGATTCTTTCCTTCCACTGTTTCAACCAATCTACAGAAGAAGCTATAACTATTCCCTTGATGTTCATGAATGCCATATATGCTATACCAAGATATGTTTTACCTGCACCAGTGTTAAGCGCAAGCAACATCTGCGAGGCATTCTTGGTGTACGAGTATTCATTCATACCTAAGAGAAACCTGATACTCTCTTTTTGTACGTCATCTTTGGGTCCATACTTTAAAAGTGTTTGAGTAAGGTTCACACGATACCCATCACACGTAGTCTGGTAATGGGCCTTAACCTCAAACGTGTTCTCTAAAGTCCTTATACTTATACCTCTCGGGAGATAGAGTTTCCGTGCATGCTCGTCATATATGATGTGCTCAAACGTTACTGATCTCGTAGCTTTGTTCCATACACGGAATTTGTTCTCTATCTTAGGTGCATCTCCCCATGTATAATCATTGATGATTACACAAGTAGGTCGTACTTCAATCTTCATTGGTCGTCCTCCCTAAAAAGAATGGGGAGGAAAAGTCCTCCCCACTCGTTAGTTGTTTAAGTCCTCTGGCTTCTCAATGATTTCGAAGAGAGGTTTAGTCTGTACTTCACTCTCTACCTTCTCTGCCATGTAAACCTGCGGCTGAACATGAGCAAACATGTCGAGCTTACTAGGTGCTGTCTTTCTGAAGGAGATTGGTTTGTACAGTGTACGAGCAAGGTTCTCATACTGCATGGTAACCTGAATGCTCGGATTAGTCTCAAGAGCCTGACGAAGAGTAAGTATTCTATACTCCTGATCTGGATAGTCCCAGTCTGGCTTTAGAAGTACATCATCTACAGCTCTGATCTGGTTCATGATTATGATTTCTGCATGGACGGAACGGATACCACCCATACCGCAATCGATAAGCTTATTGATGAAGTCCCTAAGAATCTCATGTCTTGTATAGTTACAAGTCTTTGTCTTGAGATTGATGATAGACATAACCTCTTTCAGATTCTTACCAAGATCGTCATTATAAATACCTACACCAAAGACAGGTATTCTAGACTGCTGAAGATCTGTGATAGGAATGAAGATGTCTGTCTCATCCTCATACTGTTTAGAGTTTATCAGCTTACAGAACTCATCCTGGAGATACAGACATTCATTGTTAGTACCATGAATCTCTATCACTTCTCCCTCTGGAGTTATGATCTCAAACTGAGTAATGTAATCTCTGAGTATATCGAAGTCGTCACCATCACCATCGCTATCACTCATAGATACAACTGTTTCTGTATCTACGCTGTCTCTATCGATATGAATCAACCACTTCTTACCACCAAGAAATTCACTGTTTACATAGATATCCTCATCGTCGAACGTAAAGAACTGATCGAACTGCTCCTGAGGAGTACTCCACTCAATCTTACTAATCTTAGCCTCAAGAAGATGCTTAGCAGACAGCATAAGCTGAGTGAGAGTCTGTGAGATTAACTCTGCGGCAATCTTACCGATGTTTACGATGCGATTGCCCATGAAGAGATTTCCATAACACTTCCTACAAATGCCCTGTCCTCTGGCTGCACTTGCACAAGTGATAGGAGATCTCAGATAGATTGTCTTACCAACAAGATCATGTCTAAGAGTATTGAGACAACCAGTGTTATACTCCATTCCGTCAGGATGAAGTCTGAAGTATCTATCCTGATACATCTCGATATTCTCTTCAGTGAGAGTTACTTCAACGAAGTTCTTGGTATGACAATCATAGTCAGGATCAACGTTGCCGAACTCATCTGTATAGAGATTCGTATCTATCTGGTTCAGACCAAGTACTCTGGCGAAAGCACCTGAATCTGCTGTGTTCTGTTTGGACAGAATCTGAGCCTGACGTCCAATACCTGCTTCAGCTACCATCCATTCAAAACGGTTAAGACCACCTCTCATATAAGAAGCGTCTATAGAGTGTGGGAAGATTCCTCCCTCACCGTTAGGCTTGATACCAATGTTAGAGATCATCTCTCTAAACTGCTTTGGCTTTACACCTACCTTAGCCCTGAAAGCATCTGCAAGACAGTGGTCTCTTCCAATCCACTTCTTACTCTCAAGGATAAGCTCAATGATTCTATTACAATCCTTCATTGCCTCGGCGTTCATCTGATCAGCAGGAAGGTTTGAATAGTCTTTATGCATCAGCTCATCAAACTCAGGACAAGCATTAGCCATGAGAATGAAGTCCTCATGATTGATTGAGTTGTTGTAGAACAGAGCAAACTTCTCTGCGAACTTAAGAGTCTTATGGTTAGTATAGATCATCTCATTAAGTCTCTTAGGATCCATCGTTTCTCTGTTAGGAATGATAGCGTACTTGTTGATGTAGTTTGCTATAGCCTTCTTATCTATTCCCTTCTTACAGAAGAACAGATGCCAAGGCTTAAGTGTATGTCCTGCTTCAAGAACGAAGCCCCACATACAAAGATTGACCATAAGATCTGGTAATGTGAGTCTTACACTCTTCTTATAGTCTCTGAATGTGACTGTTACTTTAGTCTGCATTAGCGGTTGTTCGACGTTATCTGTAATCAGATTCTGCAGACCTATACGATAGTCATTAAGTTTTGTGTTGTCGAGATTTTCAGCTACGATCTCAACAGGTTGATTCTGAAGTAAGCATGTCCATACTCCATATAAATCGGTTCGTGTCATTGTCCTCTACCTCCTTAGTATTGGATAGTTTCAGTATAGGTAAACCTCTACTGTCGCTCCTATAATATACAACGAAAGGCATGATTGAGAGGGTAGGCATTGCCTACCCTCCATTCGATTAGTCTCTGTGAGAGATGTCTGCAGCCTTAAGCATCTTAGGCTTGTTGACATTCTTGAGATACTCCTTCTGGCCGATTCTTGCAACCTTCTGAGCTCTTGAGTTGTACTTCTTCTCAATAGCTGCGAGAAGCTTACGCTCTCTGATACGGTTGACCTTAAGAGCCTTCCAGAGAGGATCGTTGTTATCCTTAGCAAGCTGAAGAGCAGCCATAGTTGTACGTCTGCTGATGTCATCGTTCTTGTTAAGTCTAACCAGTGTCTTGCGGTTAGTGATGTTCTTCTTCTCGAGAAGAGCGATCTCTGCTGATTCGAAGAGAGCTTTCTTTTCCTCATCGCTGCAGTTAGCGAAATCATCGTAGAAGAAAGCTTCCATGAGTGCATCCATGTCTACGTCGATAGCTTCGACCTCAGGACTTACTCCAGTTGACTGTGAATATATTCCCATGTTTGGATTCCTCCTTGTTTAGTATATCTGAGTGGTGTAATTGCCACTACTGATTATATAATAGTTCTGTCAGAACGACTAAAAAGAAGGAAATGGGTAGGGAAGAACTCCCTACCCATAGCCTTACAGGGATACAATGTTTGTGAAGTTCACATTCTTCTTCTCTCGTCTGTCTATGCCGAGAGCTTCTACTGGGAATGTAGCAATGTTATCATTGATAACCTGAGTGTAGTTGATGAATGGCTTAACCCACTCTGGTACATCTTCTTCAGAAAGTATAGCAATATTACCACACTCTCCCTTGAAGTCCTTTGATGCGAGCATCTTTACTGCTCTTTCGTATACATCTGGGAATGTGTCCTTGATCTGGTCGATATTCTTTTCTGTCATATCTGTCTTGATGATCAGAACAGTGTTACGTGTAGTAAGATCAATGATTGGCTCATTGTCTCTTCTGAGCAGATTATACGCTACAGCCGCCTTGATGGTATACTGCCCCATAGGATCTGCATAACCAGACGATGCCTTTATACGCTGTGGCTTAAAGTAACTCTTATCACCTGCCATGAGAGAGTCGTAGATCATCTTCTCAAGAGCAGCGAGCTGTTTGATGATATCTATCTGAGAAATATTCTCTGCATTGAGCACGAAGTACCATAGGATTTCTTCAATTCTTCTTGCTGTCTTCTCAGGTATACCAACCTTACGGATAGGCATACCTTTAACATCAAGAGCTTCCTCAAGAGGAATGAATGCATTCTCCTGACGTTCCTGATAACAACAGTAGTTCTTCTTCACCATTGTAACGAGAGCCTGCTTAAGCTGGAACTCATTCTTGAGTATGAAGAATGACTTACGTATCTTACCGTCTGCTGTTTTGATAGCATTAGAGTTAGTAGAATACCTTGTCATATAATCAATCGACAAACGTCCCATGATATGAGCAAGTACATTGATGAGAGAACAACGATATCCTGCTGTAGGACCTACAGAGTTATCATCACTCAGAGTCTGCTGAAGATCAATAACTTCATCCTTGAAGAAGTCGTAGTCATATGAATGAACGTCTGCTCTCCATACCTTACCCTCATTGTTCTGCTCGATTTCCTTAATCCTCATCGGGATCTTGTATGTCTTATCAAGAAGATAACGATACCATCCATCGAAGCTAATGAAGCAAGAGTCAGTATCTGTAAGGATAGATACAGAACGAACCATGTTCTCTGCTCTATCGAGACGATCCATATACTGATGTCCATAGTATACATACTCTTTAACGAGTTCATATACTTCATCAAGAGCTGCTTTGATCTGATCTGCAAGATGACTAGCTTCTTCTTCAGTCATCGGGTTATCAGTATCCTTAAGAGCATCATAGATGTCCTTAGCATTAGGAGTCTTGTTCGGATCCATGAAGTGTATCGGAAGCAAACTGAGGAAGTATACAACCTTATCCATAACGTACTTATTGTCGAAGAAGTAGAAGAGGTTATTCTTGAAGAAGATACGGTTAAGATCTTCCTGGTCAAGCTGATTGATGATATCCCATACAATCATCAGATCCTTCTCTGAAGGTCTGTAGTAGAAACCACATGTACAGATAAGCTGACAGAATACATCGTATGCTGATACTGGCATATCAATGACATCATAGTCATTATACTTACGAGTAGGTCTCTCACGACGAACGTTATTGATGAACTGTATGATCTCATTGAGTGAGCCGAACTTAACGTTATTGTTGAGTGTAGCTTCAAACAAGAGAAGTGCTGTAGCAATACAGTTCTGACCCTGCATCGTGATAGACGAAGCAACGTTAACGTTGTAGAAGATAGATGTATGATTACCACTAGCTCCATAGATAGCATTTGCAGATACTTTCTCTGAAAGCTGAAGAAGATTATACTTCTCATACATCTCTGATCCCTTAGGATACTTAAGCATCATATCCTTATACTCAGCTCTCTTAGTCAGGAACTCCTGAATGAGGTCTACGTATGGGTTAGGACAAGTATCATGCTTCTTAAAGAGAACACCAGATACAGTTACTATCGGTTCTCGTTCTATGATATATTTCAGGACGTTATACAATGTAGTGTCCTGCTGATTGTGTGTGTAATTGTTATCCAGTTTCACTGGTGTATCAGAAAATCTTTTAGCTATAGAGTAATCTATAGCTGCATCGATATCCGCATCGAACAGTCTTGGGAATGACAGTCTCAATGCTTCTTTCATTTCGGTCTTATAGATGGTAAGACCTTTGTTTGATATAGGTATCATAGTTTTCCTCCTTGTTCATAATCGTCCCAAACACGTACGATTATTTGATTATTTAATGGTTGAGTGTTCTCTAATAGTATACAATCGTACCAATTTGGAGGGAGGAACATCTTAGTAATCTGACAGAAAGGAGGGAACCTTATGCTCAATAAGGTAGCTCAATATGCTAAGAACGTTGGTAAGTCAGTTATCTATTCTGCTGCTGATGTAGCAGGAGAGATGTTTACCAACCCTAAATCATTCGTTGAAGAGAATAAGGAATCCTTAAAGGGTGTGTATAATTCGGTGCGAGACTATCGTACCACTTTTAAACGTGTCAAGGATAGGATTCAGAAGAGCGACGTTTATGTAGCTGCTTCTGTAGGTGTAAACTCACTCATAGAAGATATCAAAACTGGCGACTGGTATGCTAAGGATCGTGAAACTAGACTCACCGAGAAGTTTGGCGGACTTGGTATCGGTGACGACTGGGATATGGATGGAGCTGAGTTCGACTGGGATAAAGAAGGTATGGATGTAAGTGATGGTGATAAGATCATTGCTACAGCTATCAAGAAGAATACTAAGCTCAATACGATGATGACTACTGATGCTATTGTCACAGTTGGCAAAGCTCAGATAGACGCATCTAGAGAGAATACTACTCTTCTCTTTATGCAGAACGAGAAGCTCATGGGATCAGTCAACAATGGATTCGAAAGAATCACTAGACTGCTTACAGACTCAGCTAACGCCAATATCAAGAACCAGCAGAAGACTTGGGAGAAGACTGCCAAGTTCTATGAGAAGATCGAGAAGAACACCAATACTATAGTCGCTCAACTCGATGAACTGCTTAAGATGCAGAGAAATCTGTATGAAGACCAACGTCAGAGTCAGAAGAAGGGGAACAAAACCACTGTCACTAGCGTAGTCAATGCTAATGGTATGCTTAACCTCAGAGATTATAAGAATGCCATCAGAAAAAACCTCAGTGATACTATCACTGAAGCTACTGGTCTTTCTATGGATTCGTTTAAAATCGGCGATGGTAATACTCTTGCTCTCATGTTAGCTAACCCGATGAGAGAACTTACCCAAGGTTTTCTTAAGAAAAACATCAACAAGTCCTTTAAAGCTTCAGCAAACAATCTGAACGAGGTTTTGGGCGGTCTCGCCTATACTCTCTTTGGTCAGTTGAACAACATGAAACTCAATGGTACTGGAATGAATAAGCTTATGGGGTCCATCTTCGGTATGAAGATGGATAGAGAAGGCAACTTTGATACTTCCAAGTACACTAAGGGTCCAGTTCCATTCGACGGTATCACTAAGAAAGCTATCACTGAAGTTATGCCACATCACCTCGCTAAGATCGCTTCTGCATTGACAGGAGAAGACGAGGAGATCTTCGACTATAACAGTGGTAAGTGGACTACAAAGAGAGCTAAGTACAACGAGATTCTTAAGAATGAGAAGAATAAAGCTATGTCTGCTATGGGAGACTTCTTCTCTTATATGAAACAGGGTGTTGGAGGAGACTTCAACAAGATCATGAAAAGTAAGCAAGACGCAGATAAGTTCATCAAGGGACTCACTGCATTTGCTAATGCTTTCTATGAAAACCCAGACTTCAATATGCTTCGTAATCCTAGAGAGTACGGTATTGATGAAGATGTAGCTAAGTTCATTCAGAAGAGTTTCCAGGAGACTAAGTATAACTATCGTTACACTAAGAAGAGAGACTGGAGATATGGTAATGGTACAGCCGTAAAGGACAGAGAACAGCAGAGAATTGCTGGTCTTGATTGGTCTAAGGGCAATCCTATACTGACTAGTAGAGACGATGTAACAGTTGTTCTCGCTAATACTATCAAGAGTGTCTTCGAGTCTCGTAAGAGAAATGCAGACAAGAGAAAGGACATAGGAAACAATCCTCTGTCACTTGAACTTCTGTTTGCTTCAGAGGGTATCGATATCAACAAGAACAGCGGAGAATGGCTCGAACGCTTTAAGAAGAAGCACGGTGAATACGACCAGAAGTCTATAATGAACTCACCTACTGCTAAGGCTATAGCTATGACCGCTGATAAGTACGGTTATACTATCTTCGATTACCTTAAGAATATCAAGCTCGACCTTGCTGGAATCAGAAGCAATGGCCTCTTCTCTATCGCACTTGGCGGTGGAGATCTTAACGATGCTAATACTTCTAACTCATCAGAAATGTCATTTGAAGTGAAGGAGAAGTATGATTGGAAAAGACTCCAAGAAGGTGATAAACGTAAGCGTCATGATGAAGAAGCATTCGAAAGACGTTATCAGGAAGAGCAAGCTAAATGGGAACAAAATGAAAGGTATCGTAAGTCTGGTGATAAGCGTTATAACAAGAGACTCAGACGTCCTAACAGAGTTGACCTTAGTAGTGACAATGTAAAGGGTCAGTTTGGTTCTATCCTCAATGACATCACTGAAGAGTTCAAGAGAGATGAAGTTGAGCGTCAGAAGCAAGAGAAAGCTAATCAGAAGGACATGTTCGATGTACTTGAAGAGTGGGGCCTTATTTCATCTGATGAAAAGAGAAATGCTCAGGCTGTCAAGTATGATAAGGAGAAAGACCTTAAGGAACAGATGAAGGCAGCTCAGGGTGGTAAGGCTAAACTCTTACTTGCTAGAGCATACATGAAGAGTATCGCAGATAAGCCATGGCAGTATGCTACAGATGCTATGGTAAGCACTGAGGCTCTGATTCATGATATCTTCTTCAAGCATGCTTTTAAGATGAAGAATAACGACGGCGAGACTGTAGAAGAAAAGGGTCTGTTCGGAATGCTCCAGGAGAGCTTCAAGGGCGGGTTCGATTCTCTTACAAATATGATCGGCACTAAGCTCGAGAACTTCTTTACCAAGGAAGATGGATGGTGGCAAAAGAATGTCGTTAAGAAGATCTTTGCTCCAGACAGTTTCTTTGGTCAGCTTAAGGAATCCATTATCGGCAAATCTGATGGCGAAGGTTTCAGAACTGGCGGTGTATTAGGTTCATTATGGGATTCTCTCAAGAGAAATGCTAACGATGTATCAGAGATAATTAAACGTGATGCTAGATCTCTCACTGGCAAGAAAGATGAAGATCAAGAGTCATCTGGCGGTTCTTCTGATTCGTCATCTGGTGGAAGCAATTCTAATAATCCTGCCGATTGGCAAGGGGTTAGAACCTTCTTAATCAGTGCATTCAGCTATAACATGTCACTCGACATGAAATATAATTATGCTGACGAATACATTGCATGGGCTCAGAAGAAGAGATACAATCCTACTGCTGCTAAGAATCCTACTAATGTAATCAGGTACTTCACCAAGATCAGAAAACCAGTATTCGACCAGACTATGTTTAACAGCAACAACAACTCACTCTTCAATGCAGCAAGACTTGGAGAAGAGAGAAGAGTTGCTGATATTCTATCTAGCAGAGCCGAATTCAATCAGTCTCATGGAAAGTCTAGAGCTGATAAGAAGAACTATAAGTTCTATACAGAGTGTGAGAATGCTATAAGCGGACTCGGACATCCTGAAATGAAGGATGAGTTCATAAAGTTCCTCAAGCAGAATAATATCACCAGAGAGTCTATAGCTAAGGAAATAGGCGCTGTTGATTTCAAGAACACTACTCAGATTACTGAGTATGCTAAACTCTTTATTGCTAAGCTTACTGAAACTCATAAAGCGAAGTATGCTATGGAGCAGAAGAGACTCTATCGTATAAACAATGTCATTTCTGGTGATAGAAGATCAACTAGAGAACTTAAGGCTGAATATACTTCTAACCAGATCAAGGCTAACGAAGAGGCAGCTAAGGCAGCTAAAAGAGAAGCTGCAGAGAATAGAGTTCATGAGTCTATAGAAAAGGTTATCGGACCTTCACTTCAGAAGATAGTAGAACCTATCAAGAAGATCGCTGATTCACTTACAAGACCTATAGGTTCCAATACTCCAGATGAAAATTCTCTGAAACCACTCAATTCTAGCGGAAGATATAACGCTGGTTATAACGAAAGATTTGGGTCTGGACTTCCTGGTTCTGCTTACGGTGGTGTGGCTAAGAGCAACATGACATCTATCCTCTCTCCTGGCGAAATCGTTATGGGACGTGGAGGTTCTGGTGTAGTACCTAAGATGGGAGTTTATGGACTCTCTAAGGGTGATGTAGTAATCAACCCTGCATCTCCTTCTAAAGCATCTAAACAGTATGCTGCAGAGCGTAAGTATCGTAACAAGCTTATGGCTAACGCTACTGTATCTGAAGGAACTGCTACAGATGAAAAGTCTATTAGACAATCTATCCTCGACTTCTTCAACAACGGAGAAAAGGTAGACGTTGCTACAGATTATCTTGCTAAGGCTGGTATCGGTGGAATTGCTGGTGCACTTCTCGGTATGCCGCTTCTCGGTGCTGGTCTTGGAATAGCTACAGGACTCTCTAAGAGATCTAACGGATTCGCTAATGCTATATTCGGTGATCTTGGAGAGAATGGCGAGAGAGCTGATAATGGACTCATCTCCACAGAGCTCCAAAAGGCATTCCCAAGTATGCGTAAAGGGGCACTCCTGGGAGGAGCACTTAGCCTTGTTACACCGCTTGGACCTCTTGCAGGTATACTCCTCGGAGGAGCTGCAGGAATCGCTGAGCACGAGGGAATGTTTGATGGTCTTATCTTCGGTGAGGATAGTCTTCTTGGAGATAAGGAGAAGTTCAAGCAGAAACTTCCTAAGATAGGATTAGGAGCACTTGCTGGTGCTGTCTTCAGTCCTATAGGAATACTGCCTGGTGCATTACTTGGTAGTGCTGCAGGTATGGTAGCATCAACTGACAAGTTCAAAGAGTTCATCTTTGGTAAGGAAGTTGATGGTAAGAAACAGGGCGGCGTAGTAGGTACTATCAAGAAAGCCATCAATCCTCTTAAGAACTTCGGTCAGGATCTTATCGAAAGCACTATGAGTGCAGTATTCGGTGAAAAGGTTCAGGACGAGAATGGTAAAGAGAAACGTGAAGGCGGACTTATGGGAGAAGTTAAGGATTGGGTAATCAAACCTTTCAAGGAAGGCGCAGAGTCTATAGCTCAGTCCTTTAAGAACGTTGCTCAGGATATCAAGGATACATTCGCTGAGAAGATAGGACAGCACTTTGAGAATGTATTCGGAGAGAATCTTGCTGCTCGTATAACAGACTTTCTTAGGAATCCTCTTAAGAAGATGATAGGCGGAGCAGTTAAGGTTGGTGGTACTATAGCACTGTCTCCATTCATGGCTGGAGCTCACATGGTTAAGAGTGTGGGCAATAGACTTGAAAGAGGACGTATACGTAGAGGTACTGCTTTCAATAGGTCTGCTGAAGAGAGACTTCAGTATAGAGATCAGCACAAGTTCGGATTTGGCTTCGATGCTATTATGAGAGGTAGAGGATTCAAGAACGCAGAAAGTCTTGAGTTCGATACTAATATAGCAGACGTTGCTAGAGATAGAACTTCTACTCAGATAGGTGATATAGAAGCTCAGCTTGCTGCACTGACTACTGGTGATCCTTACAGAGATCGCTATAATCAGGCTAAGAATGACTTCTCTAACTCACTTCTTGAGTATATGAATACTGCTGATGCTGGTAGAGTAACTAAGATGCTCAGATATCCAGCTCCAGATTTCAAGGCTGCACAGAAGTTTATCAAGAGCAAGGCTAAAGGTAAAGATGGAAGAACTCTTCTCGATAGGGCAGATCAAGAGATTATACTTAAGGCTCTCGATCAGTTTAAGAAGGATACTCAGCGTATCATGCAACAACAGCAAGTGTTCAAGAACACTAGCAAGGAGCAGATGCTTGAGAATCTTAAGAAGGCTGGTATAAGCGAGAAGTTCCTTAAGAACAAGAAGGGTCTCGAGAAGCTTAAGAAGAACTTCCATACAGAATATAAATCTAAGTATCATCAGGAAGCTGAAGATGGTATAGCTACACCACAGGGTAAGATTGAAAACAATGTGGCAGTTATTTCTGATCAGATTGCAGATCTCCCTGAGAAGATTGGTAAGGCTATATGGGATGCTTACTATCAGTATAAAAATACTGATGAACAGTTCAACGCAGAGAAATCTAAGCGCGATGCTAGCTTCAGAAAAGCTAAGGCAGACTATGCTAAGGCTAAAGGCTATGCTAACGAAAACATGCTTACTGATTATGAGATTGAAACTATCAAGTCTCAGGTAGGTTATACAGACGATGAAGCTCTTCTGAGCAGAATTCGTCACGACAGATCTAAGGTTACTAGCGGATTGGCATCGGCTAGCGGTCTCAGAGGAGACGTTAGTGAAAGATTATCTGCTATAAGAGAACAAAATCCAGGCATGAGTAATGATGAAATCAGACTTCAAGCTCTGGAGAGTCTCGAAAGAGATCATGATCTCAGAAATGCTTCTGCAGGAGGAAATGCTAACGCTAGAAACTTCGGCGGATTTAAGCATCAAAACAACTTCCTTGCTCGTAGAAGTATAGGAGTTGCTAAACTTGGTGCTAGAGCTGTAGGTGTCGTAGGTGCTGTCGGTTCTCATGTACCTCTTGTAGGAGGTCTGTTTAATAAAATCGGTACTGGTGCTAACGCATTGGCTGGATGGCTTGGTGATAACCAGAAGTATTCAGCTGGTCGTAAGGCTAAACAGGGCGATATCAATAAGAGAGGTAACATACTCACTGTTACTGATGATGCATATATAACTAAGCGTCGTAGAACTCTTGGAAAGATCATATCAGAGATGTATGAGAAGTTCAAGAACAGCTACAAGCCTAGACATAAGGGAGTAAAGTATAAGGGTACTGTTTATCCATTCACTGTAGATGGTTTTAAGGAGTACATAAAAGCCGCATTCCCCGAGTTTGAGAAAGAAGGAAGTTTCTCTAAGGAACTTTCTCTCATGCAGAAGAAGAGAAAGAAGGACTATGCTGACCTGATCGACAGAATCCTCAATCTCAAGATCAATCAGAAGCTTCTTGGCGAGGCTGAGAAGTACTTCGATACTAATAAACCTGTAGAGGGAGACGGTGAGATTCACACCAACGCATTCCTCTCAGACGGATTCCATCCTATCAGAGCTGTCAAGAACTTCTTTTCAGGCAACAAGAACTCAGAGAAGGGTTCAAAGGATGCTCAGGACAATGAAAAGAACAGTGTATTCACCAAGATGCTTGCAGAACTTAAGGGTATCAAGGATAACACCAAAGAGAGCCTTAAGGATAAGACAGGCAATATCAAGGAGAAAGGCGGCTCTCTGATTCAGAAGATCATCAAGGGTGCAGTTAAGGTTGCTATCTTTGCTCCTCTGTTCACTGGAATCTATAAACAATTCGTTCAGCCTTGGGTTAAGGAACACCTTATGCCTTTCTTTAAGGATAAGCTTGGTCCTCTCTTCCTGGGCAAGAAGAGCACATATCAAGATGAAGATGGAAGCACTGTAGAGAAGTGGGAAGGTGGTATGTTCAGCGGTCTCGCTAACATGATATCTCCTGCACTTGCTAAAGTGAAGAACTTCTTCAAGGGAGTTAAAGACTGGATATTCAATCAGGGCAAATATGCTTCACCAGATAAGGGTAGTTCTGGACTCCTTCATACACTCGTAGATCTCTGGAAACTTGGTGCTGACTCTATATTGGCTAAACTTCCTAAGGTACTGGAAGGAGTTAAGAATGGTGTTGGTAGTATAGTAACTAAGGGATTTGAAATCGTAACCACTAATGCTATTCCTGCTCTCTTCAAGGGTGTAGGATATGCTGTTAAGGGTATAGTCAATGCCATCAAGAAGCCTGATAGTACAGAGGTTGGACAGGGTGATCCTTCTAGCTTAGTCGATGTGGCTAACAATATTGATGCATATAACCAGTTTAATGCAGCTGATCAGGCTATAATATCTAATGCTAAGTCAGTTCATACCGTGACTAACCCATTCACTGGTGCTAAGAATATCTTCGCAGTATCCAATGAAGGTGAAATCAATCAAGTAGGTTCTGGTTCAGGTTATCAGGTTGGCTCTGATATGGCTAAGCTTAATAGTTCTCTCGGTGTTCTTAACAGTGGAAACAAAGTTACTGCTGTAGGAACTTCTGAAACAATCAATGCTACCAGCACAAGAACAGATATAGCTGGTGATGCTGTATACTATGCTGATAATGATACTGAGCACAAGAATCCTCTCAGAATGGATGCTAATGGCAACTACTACAAGGCTAAAGATCTTATAGAAGTTCAGAATCCAAACTATAAAACCAACAATGTATGGAACAGCATGCATGCTGAAGAGAACCTTATCAATGCTGAAGAGGCTGATGCCTCTGGAGCAGCTCAAGCTAGTCTTGGTAACAGACTTGCTACAGGATATGGCAAGAGAGCACTTATAAGTAATAAGAGCTATAAGGGTCTCTATTCACTTAGTTCTAGACTGTTCGGCAAAGGAACTCAGAAAGTTGCTGTCGGAGTTAAGAAAACTCTTGGTAGAATACCTGGAGTTGGCGGTAAAGTATTCAAGGGTATTGGTACTGTAGCTGAAAAGGAAGGTAAGGCAATCGAAAAACTCACCGATAAGGCATCAAACAGAGGTGCTAAGATGGGTTGGAAGAATAAGCTTATCAACAAGCTTGCTGACAAGATAGAAGAAAAGGGTCTCGATAAAATTCTTAGCACAAACGTTAAGGACCTCTTCAAGAAGAATGCTAAGGAAGCAGCAGAAGAAGGTATCGAACATGGTGCTAAGGGTGCAATCTCAAAGATGGAGAAAGAAGTAGCTGAGAAGGCTGCTAAGGAAGTAGCTGGTGAGACTGTAGAGAAAGTCGCTAAAGAAGGTGGCGAAAAGGCACTTAAAGAGATGGCTGAAGAAGCTGCTGAGAAGGGAGCTAAGAAAGCTGTTACAGAGGGTGCTGAGAAGGCTGCTAAGAGCGGTATGCTTTCTAAACTTACTGGTTTCATCAAGAACGCATTCAAGAAGCTCTTCGGAGACGGTTCAGTAATGAAAGAGTTCATCGAAGGTATAGCATCTAAGTTCGGTAAGAAAATCACATCTAAGGGTGTCGAGGAAGGTATCGAAGAAGGTGCTGAGAAGGCTGCTAAGGAAGTAGTAGAGCAGTGTGCTAAGAAGAGTGTTACTATAGCTGGAAAGATTATAGGAGCTGTCATAGAAGTAGCTGTTATGCTTATAGATTACTCTAAGGGTAAGACTCAAGCTGCAGATATTCTCCAAGTTACTCCAGATGAGCTAGACAGTGTAGATAGACAACTTGCTGGACTTGCTAAGGTGCTTAGTGGACTTGTAATAGTTCTTTCACCTACTCAGTGTGTACAAGCAGTTATCCACCTATTCGAATCTATAGCTAAATGCGGTCTCGAAGACGAATATATTCGTAGACAGGAAGAAGCTAAGGAATTCATAGCTGCTTATAACAAGGAGCATGGCACAAACATGACTCTTGAAGAGTATAACTACACTAGAGAGAAGAACAAGCTCGACCGTGTATTCTGGCACTATGCTGATAAGGCTGGTAATGGCCTTATGAATGGTATAACTGGTATACCTGGAAGAATCAAGACTCAGTTCAAGAACCTTAAAGAAGGTGGCATTAAGAAGGTATTTGCTCAATCATTAGATTGGAATAGAAAAGATACCAAAGCTATCGGTAACTGGTTTAAGGGTGCAGCAAAGGATGTCTGGGAAACCGATGCGGTTAAAGGTGTTCGCAAGGGCGGAGACTGGATAGTAGATAAGGGTTCCGACATTGTTGGCGGAGCAAAGAAGTATGCTAAAAAAGGATGGAACGCTGTAACAAGTTTGTTTAATGCTCGTGCTGACCAGAACATGTATCCAATTCCATCTGCTTTACTTAACGGACTTGGCATGGATCCATCTGGTGTTACTGGCACTATTCAGGACTCTATCAAGAACGGTCTATCTAATGCATTCGGAAAGGTATCTGATATCGGCAAGACATTCAAGAGCCTCGTCTCTAAGAATTCTGCTGTAAATAAGAAAATAAACGATGGTACACTGACACCTCTTGATTCTAAGTTCTGGGAAGTAAGAGGAGACTCTAAGGGTGGCATAGCTGACTCTATGTTCTCTCTGAAGGAACTCATGGAAAGAGTAGTTAAGGCACCATTCGCAATCGTATCAAACACAATGAAGAATGTTACTGGAGCTATGAGTAGTGACAAGGGTGATATCAAGACAGCTAAGGTATCTACTGGTACAAACTCCAAGTCAGACACTTCATTTACATCAAAGCTTACTTCGTCTATCAAGACTGGTATAAGTAAGATAAAGAGTATCTTCGGTATGGGTAGTGATGACAGTTATGGCAATGGTACATATGATCCAGATCATATCTATCAGAGAAACTATAACGGTTCTTACTCTACTAAGGGAGACTCTACAAGACAAACTCTTGCAGATTCTGGTTGTGGTCCTGCAGCTGCTGCTACAGTCGCTAGAAAGTTTGGTATCAGAGATGCCAATATAACAGAGGCTGGAAAGTACGCTACGGAAAACAACTACAAGGAAGTTAACGGTGGTACATACCCTGCATTCTTTACAGACTATCTGGCTAAGAAGGGTATACCTGCTAACGTTACATCTAGCAACAAGAGTGTTCTGAAGTCGCTGCTTAATGGTAATCCTGTCGTACTGATGGGTAACGATTATAGCAATAGCGGCAACACTCCTTACGGTAGTCAGGCTCACTATGTAGTAGCTACAGGTATCGATAAGAACGGTAAAGTTATTGTTGAAGACTCTGAGTCCAGAACAAGTGGCGACCGTTACGACCTTGCTTCTACACTGGCTAACAGTTCTGTCAAGATTACTACTGGTATGGGTAAAGAGACTCTTCTCTCGAAGTTCATCTCTAATACAGCTAATGCTATACTTGTACCTTACGGTAAGATTCTCAAGAACGTACTTAACACTTCTAGCACTAAGAAAGGCAGCACATCTGGTTCTGTTGGAGGAAATCCTGGTGATGCTTCTAAGATGAAGGGTAAGACACTTACTCTGTCGGATGATGCTGGCAATACACATACAATCTCTATTACCGATGACGAGGTTGAGCTCTATGCTATGCTCACTGGTGAATGCGGACTTAGTCCTGCGGCAGCTTGTGGTGCTATAGGTAACTGGGAGCAAGAGTGTGGTATCAACTCTATCAGAAACGTTGCTACTAAGGGTGTTATCTATTATGGTGGCGGTATCATGCAGTGGACTCCTGGTTCAAAGCATGAAAACTGGGCTAGAGATAATGGCTTTGCTGGTGATGTATGGAGTTGGGAAGCAAACCTCGCACATGCTAAACATGAGATCATGAACGGCGGTAACTGGGCTAATCCTGCTAACGCTAGTCCTTCATTTGCATCTCAGGGACTTACACCAGTAGGTTCATTCGAGGAATTCAAGAAGCTTTCAGATCCTGAATCTGCAGCTGCTAACTTCGAAAGAGTATTTGAGGTTTCAGGTGACTGGAACGGTAGAAACTCTGAGGGAGTTCACTACTCTGAGAATATGATCTATGATCGTCTCAGAAGACTGAATGCTAAGATACTGTACGAGCTTATCGTCAATGGTAAGAGCGATTCAGACAGCACAGGTAAGGGTAGAGCTAACAGAATACTCAGCAGATTCGGTAAGGGTACAGATGGTTATGACTACATGGCTTATTATGATGACGCTAAGGCAACTTACGATAAGCACATGAAGGAAATGAACGATCTTAAGAACCATAGGGGTACATTTAAGAACTTAAGTGGACCTGGTTACGATGCTGCTTGGAAGAGAGTCAACGATGATCTCCAAAGAGCAAAGATACAGTTCGATATGGCTGAAACATTCAGAGACCTCAAGAAGGTTGGTAAGAGTGATGCTGAGGCTTTTGAGACAGTATACAAGAGCCGTACAAATATGGGTAACAGATTCCCAGATAAATACGGTACAGTTATCCAGGATTCTAGATCGTATAAGGAAATCACTGAGAATGCTAAGGCTGATGAGGCTGCTAAGTCTGGTGCTACTACATCAACAGCTGCATCGTCTGGCAAGCAGTCACTCTTTAGTATCATTTCCAATGATATCATCACTGCATCAAAGAAACTCTTCGGACCTCTGTATGATGCTCTCTTCGGAGACACGGCAGAAGAAGAGGGAGCAGCAAGTTCTAGCAGTGGTGTACCAGGCGATGTTAATACTAACTTCAATGGACAGATCGTTGCTCCATTCAGAGGTAAGTTTAAGTGTTCATGTAGATTTGGTTGGTATAACGATGGTGTTCATCCTAATGGACATAACGGTACTGACCTTCTTTCATGTGGTTCTTCAGACGAAGACTGGACAGTATACTCACTTTGTGATGGTGTTGTTACACACGTTACAAGTGGATATGCTCCTAACACTGGTTATCTTGGTTCTAGTGATGGTGGAAGAGCTGGTAACTATGTTGAAATCACTGGTACTGACGGATACATCTATCAGTTCATGCATCTTAACGCAATTCATCAAGACATTAAGGAGAATGCTCAAGTTTATATCGGTTCACCAATCGGTATAGGTGGTCATACTGGTTCTTCTACAGCTAGACATCTTCACTTCGGTATCAAGAAGTCTGATGGTACATTCGTCAACCCTGAAGTTTATATCATGGGCTTCCCGAACGATGATATCGTAGAGTATCAGGAATACGAATCACACCTCTTCACTGGTCAGGGTAGAACAGCTCCTAAGATTAGTAAGTCTGAATTCAAGTTCGGTAAAGCTAGAAGTCCTAGAACGGTTAGCCAATCTAGACAGGCTGAGCTTGCTATGAGAATGAAGTCTGCTAATAGGAAAATCTACAATACCCTCGGCGCTGAAGATCAGAGCTATAGACGTAAACTTCTGAAGACAAGAGCTGAGGATAACAGAAATCCACAGCTGATTCAGACAGGTATCTATGCAGATGCAGTACACAATACCGCTAGACGTAGTGTTATTCCTCAGACTAACATCAAGATCAACGGTAGTGATGCTGTAGCTATACCAGCTAACTCTGGTATGGGAATGGGTAGAGGTTCTGAATCTACAATCAATCTGGAACTTACATCAGTGGTAGAAATCCTCAAGACTATAGCAGATAACAGTGCTAGAAATGAACAGATAGTTCAGCTCCTTGCTGCTATCGTAGCTAACACTGCTGCTAAGAATGGAGATACAACAACTGCTGATCTTCTTAAGCTCATCACTACAGCAGGTGGTAGACCGAGTACATCAGCTCCAATCACAGCACTCAACTCTATACTCAACAACTCCACAAGTAAAGACATATCATCTGCAGTGTATCAGATAGCTAAGAATTAACGTGAGAAGACCAGTAGAGGGAAACCTCTACTGGCTCTCTTTTGCCTCTGGAACATTTCTATAACAACGACTAAAAAGGAGGTAACGTTATGGCTAATACATTCTATGTAGATCATAAAGACATGATATCCATGTTAACCAATGTTCATTTTGGTGCCTGGCTAGTTATAGATTCTCCTACTATAGCAGCATATGGAGATTTCTCCCATATACCAGATTCACTCATTGGTAATATCAGTGGTCCTATCAAGGTTCTAACGAATGATTATAAAGCTATAGATGGAAAGCACTACGTATCAGTATTGGTACCGTCAGATACAGTAGGAAACAACTGGAAGAAAGCTCAGTATGTATGGATCAATATAGGAACTGATGATAGTGGTATAGCTAAACTCTATACAGGAGGAAATAACAATAGCTACATTAAGAAGACCAGGATAACTTCATACACAAAGCATGATGCTGGAAGAGATCTTGCTTCTACACCTAAGTTCGTAGAGTGTGGTAGAGCTGATCTCAATAGAATCCAAAACATATCTGAATGGTCAGCTAATATAAGCGTTATGCAAGGAGACGCTAGTGCTGCTGGAGGAGAAGACGCTGTAGCTAGAATAGAGGCATATGCTGTAGATGAGTTTTGGATTACAGATCCTACTGCTACTGCTGCAGACTATAGTAAAGCTATAGACAGTATGAATGACCTTAAGAAACTTAGATTTGTCTTCGGTCTTCCCTATCAATTCCTTCCAACCGCAGATATGAGAGTTCAGAATAGCAATCCTAACTCTGCTGGAGAAGATGAGATCTTTGGTGTAACATTTGCAGAGAAGATAGCATCTAGAATGCCTCTCTTATATCTAACTCCAGGTAACTCAAGATTCCTTGCCGACAATACATCATCAGAACGTCAGGGTGCTATCTCTAATATCATCGACCACATGTTTGGAGGCAATGATGGTAATCTGAATGACCTTCTTGACGGTTACTCTGGTAAGCTGTATTCTATACAACCTGCTTACAATGAATACTTCCAGTATGTCAATCCTATGTGTAGAATAGGAGCAGTTCTATTAGGACTTGATCATCTTGCTACTGGTCAGGATAAGAGAGCTATAGCAGATGATTTTGATACAGAAGCAGAGTATAACGAGTATAGAATGCTTGATGGACGTACTTGTTCCGACTATAACTGGGCTTGGGCCGATAATAGTGGAGAGGACGATTCATTCAAGGGAGACAATGAGACCAACTCTGCGTTCGAAAAGGTTGTAGAGTGGGCTGAAGATACTTTGTCTTGGATATACTATCGTCAAGTTATCCCATTTTATATCACATCTGAGGCTCAGTTCTCAGATAACTTCTCGAATGAGACTACAGAATCTAGTCTTGCATCTAAGATCAATGGTTTCTCCGATGCAGCAAGAGAGATGCAGTTCCTTATGGGTAGTACATCATCTATGATAGCAGAAGACTTTGATGCTCTAGGGGACGTATTCGCTAACTCTCGTAAGGCTATAGACGACTTTACCTCTAAACTCGCTGGTAATGGTAATATCTTCTCTAGCTTACTTGGTTCACTGAAGACTGTAGCTACTGGCGGTAGACTTCAGTTCCCTAATATCTGGTCTAACTCTTCATACAACAAGAGTTATCAAGTAAGTATCAAGCTTACTACACCATACTATGACGTCAAGTCGTGGTGGTTAAATATCTATGTTCCGTTGTGTCATCTTATAGGTCTTGTTATGCCTAGAGGTGAGTACCACAATGGCTATTCAGCACCGTTCCTTGTAAAGGCTTTCTATAAGGGATCGTTCAATATAGATATGGGTATCATCACTGAAATGACAGTCAATAAGGGTAAAGAAGGTGGATGGACAAAGGATGGTCTTCCTACAGTAGTAGATGTATCGTTCACTATCCAAGATCTCTATTCTTCAATCTCTATGACTCCTATTACACTTGCTAAGAGCAACACTTTGGAGAATATTCAGGAGCTTGACTATCTCTGCAGTCTCTGTGGTATCAATATCAATGAGCCTGAGCTTACAAGAATCGTTAAGCTGTATGCTACACTCAATATCACCAGCAAATGGGTAGACATTCCGTTCAATCTTACTGCTAATATAGGCCAGAAACTGTCCACGAAGATCTCTAATATCTTCTCTGCGTTCTAATTAGATCTAACTAGACCCAAAACAATAGAGTAAGGTGGAACACACCTTACTCTATTATAAAGGCGGTGAACGTGTGGCTTCTTTCAAACAAATGCAGAAGCAATACCAAGCCAAATATGGTGACATTCCACTCGACTATAAAGAGAGATTAGAGTGGATGTACGATCAATACAAGATAGATGATCAACTTGCTAAGCAGATTCTCTCTGAGAAAGCTAGACGAATGGAGAATCTGTACTATAATCAGATATCATTTGTACTGTATATGGTACCAGAAGGTGCTAAACGTCCTAGATATAGGCTAATCAACAGATCTAACATCACAGAGTTCGCTAAGAGCTCTGACTTTATTCATGTGTACTCCCCTGGAGCTTCACAGAATAATGCATACATGAGAAGAGTAGTAGATTCAGGAGAGCTAGATGAGCTCAATCAGATCATCTGCACACCATGCGATGTAACGTATAGAGCTTATTTCCCAACTCCTAGCTACTATAACAGAGTAGAAAAGTTCATTGCAGAGATAGGACTAGATCGTCATATCTATAAACCAGACTTCGACAACATTGCTAAGCTATATGCAGACATGTACAATGCGAATGTATGGATTGACGATATGCTTACTATAAGAGGATTAGTTGAAAAGTACTACTCTATTCTCCCTAGAGTAGAAATAGACCTCCTCTATATGAATGCAGTATATAACAAGCATCAATACAAGAGCATCACTGCTCGTAAAGACTTTACGGAAGGAATGAATTTGACTTATGTATGATAAGAAACTGAGTGAGGATATAGATAAGATGACTTACGGAAGAGTACATCTCTGGGATAAGCTGTATTGTGATGAGAAGTGTGGTAAGGATTTCGCAGAGATACTTAATAAACGCTTCGGAACAGATATACGGCAGGACACTGCTACTAGCACTTATACTTTCGAATTGGATACAAGACTTGATATAAATCTGGTATCTGAGACAGTTAAGGAATGTGTAGTAGAAGCTATCGAAAGTATGCATAACAATAATGACATCACTGACGAAGAGTATAATGACTTCAAGTCATTAGAAGACAACCTTTTCATAATCACTACACGAATCGAAAAGAAGTACTTCATAAAGGTATAAGAAAGTGGGTAGGGATTTCCCTACCCACTCTTATTAACCTTCTTTAAGATCAGCAATGAGCTTCTCGATGTAAGACTCATCAATCTTAATAAGTTTCAATGTGTTGAGTGTCTCGAGGAATGTATACATAACCTCGCAGTGCTCAACTACTGCGTCCATATTCAGGCTAGAGTTCTCAATGAAGATCTTCTTAGCATCTTCGTTCTTGAATGCAGACTCAGATACAGAGTACACCATAGCTTCGAAGACACCCTTAGTCTTACCAGCTCTGATGTCTGTAATCTTTCTCTTAGCGTTCATCGCATAAGCTTCCTTAAGGTTCTCATCCTTGTCATTCTTCTCGATCTTCTTCTTAGTAGAGTCGAGAATAGACTTGATCTGTTCCTTAGCAGCATTGTTAGAATCGATGAACTCTGCCGTAGCGCTCTTAACCTTAGTTCTGATGGCTGTGATAGCAGAATCAGCGTTAACCTTATCGATATCCTTGAAGAACTTCTTCTTCTGATCATCCCTGATCTTCAGAGTAGCCTGATTCTTGGGATCAGCTTTCTCACAGATAGAGTCGATATTGTTCTGGATGATGTAAGCGAACTCGCTCATGATATAAGAAGTACCTCTCCACTTTCTAAGAAGGTTCTGAGAACCGTTCTCATTAACGAAGTTTGTAGAGAGTACTCTGAGAAGATCTTTGTTATAGCCATTCTCAAGTATCATTGAGTCAGTACAGCTTGCTGTCAGACAGTATACAGTCTCTGCTACCAGAGTATCTGTAACTTCCTGCTTGAATCTGCCATATGCCGCTGCAGCTTCGTCGTTTGCGTAACGGCGAGCATAGTAGTCTTCTCTGTCAGACTGTTCAAGGATTGCTTTAGCCTTAAGTCTTTCACTAGGTATAGCTGCTTCCTTAACAGCTCTTTCCTTATATGCTAAAGCTTCCCGTATTTCGGTCTCTCTATAGTTCATTAGATTTACCTCCTTCTAGGTATAGTTTTATTATAAAGTTCATTACGAAACTATCTCGATACTGATGAATGAAGTGCCAGTGCTATCGTCAGTATTGACATTGAGGAACTCTGGGACTATATTGAGCAGCTCCATATTCTCATCCGTAATGATATGCTGCATTGTAGCATTGTACTTGTTGAA
>Ga0255347_1000499_pt1 | contig 71746 bp, 63 predicted proteins | sample wastewater_treat_2_FD_192479 | JGI IMG/M metagenome (GOLD analysis project Ga0255347, IMG submission 192479) | Wastewater microbial communities from Lulu Island WWTP, Vancouver, Canada - plant24 | ecosystem: Engineered > WWTP > Wastewater > Unclassified | place: Canada: Vancouver, British...
AGAAGAAGTACATGGACATGCAGGAATACTACGACAGTCTGGATTCTTCGGAAAAGAAGACGGAAGCTGGTGCGGCTGCATGAAAATGACCGAAGGCCAATTTACACACTAAAATGGACTTGACAGCTTCATGGACTGTCCTGCCGGTGTGTTGAACCGGCGTGCAGAACATGAAGGGTCGACTGGCCCCTCCCGTAGGGTCGTGCTACCTGCTCCAAGTCAGGGGACCGCGCATTCGGCGGCAGAGTTGACAAGGCGGATCGCGTGCTCCCGGGCCTCCTGCAGCGTGGAGTCGCCTGACAGCATGCGGGCCAGCTCGCCGATTCGGTCGCCTCCGTCGATGCTGTTTATCTCCACTCCCGTTGGTGTCTTTCGAACACGAAAATGAGAGTCAGCGAGCGCAGCTATTGTCGCCTCGTGGGTTATCAGGATAACCTGTGTCTTCCTCGACAGTGCAAGAAGTTTGTAGCCCGCCAATAGAGCGGCTTTACCGCCCAATCCGGCCTCCACCTCGTCGAAGACCAGGGTGGAAGGAAGGGTCTCCTCGGGCAGGGAGAGCTGAAGAGCCAACAGCAGCCTGCTTAGCTCTCCTCCCGAGGCCGACCTGTTTACAGGCAGCTCGTCCGAACTATCTGCCGCAATATTGAAAGAGATGTCGTCGGCACCGTTTTCGCGAATCTTGTCAAGCGGTTTAATTCGCGCCAGGAATCGCGTCTCCTCCATGCCTAGATCACCCAGGTGCGCGTTTACATCCCCCTCAAGTGCGCTGGCTGACTTTCGTCGCAGGGAACGCAGGTTCATTGCAAGCGAGCTGGCCTCGCGCCGCAGGTCCTTGACCCGGTCAGCCAGGACGGACGCCTGGCGGGCCGATTCTCTGAGCCAAATGATGGCCTCGCGGGCGTCCGCTGCCCATTCGGTCAGCTCCTCCACGTTTCTGCTGCCCGTGGCCCTCCTCAATTTTCTCAGTGCGCCGAGTCTTTTCTCAAGGGCGGACTGCTCACACTCGATCTTCTCGGGAGAGAGAGACGATGACAGCTGTCTGGCGACTTCAACGAACTCGTGGATCGAGGCGATTCCTTCGTTGAAGTGTTCTGCCGCTTCAGTCCCCTCCAGCGAAAGCCGCCTGATCAGGTCGATCCCGCAGGCCTCCAGCCTGTCGAAAGCTCCGCCGCCGGAGATCCCGCCTGTCAGTTCGAGCATCCTCTCATTTATCTTGACCGATTGCTGAAGTACGCGAGTCTTTTCCTCAAGCTCCCTCTCCCAGAGGGGCTCGCAACCCGGAAATATATTCAGCGGCCTAATTGCTTCGATTATTACCTCGGCGTCGATGTACTTCTTTCCCAGTTCGATCTCCCTGGTTTTCAAGGCGCGCAGTTCCCTGTCGCAGCTCACGGCCTCCGAAATGGTCGTCCTCAAGGAGGCGCGAAGCCGACTTGCCTCCGTGCCTCCGCAGAGGTCGATGATGTCCATCTGGCGCTTGGGGTCCAGCAGCTCCATCTGGGCGAACTGGCTTTGGATTCGCAGTTTGTCGTTCATAATGGCGGAAAACTCACCGAAAGGAATTCTCTTGTCCTGGAAAAAACACCGGTTTCTGCCGGCCCTTGAGAGGGTTCTACGGGCGCGCACCGTCGATTCCCGGCGCGCATCCATGTCTCGCGAAAGGTCGAGGTCCTCGCCCGTAAACACCGCCTCTACCGAGGCCTCGTCCTCGCCGGAGCGTATGAACAGTATCTGGCTTCTCTTTCCTCCTATAAGCTCAAGCGCCCGGACAAAACTGCTCTTTCCGGCGCCGCTTTCGCCGGTGACCACGGTAAAGCCCTTTCCAAGCGACAATGAAGCGGATGCGATCCCGCCGACGTTATTTATGGAAATTGCCCCGATCAAACCGGTCACTCCTTTTCGAAGGAGACAATCCCCTGCCCCCAACGAAGTTTCTCCTCTAGAAGGTCAAAATAGCTGCGAGAGGACAGTTCGATTACGTCAATCTTTCTCGAACGGCTCAGCGAAATCTCGATTCGATCCCCCGACAGTACTTCATAACCAAGCTGCCCGTCCTGCGTCAGGAGGAGATCCCTGTGGTTTCCCCTGGGCACAAGCGTGACCGAGTCCTCCTCCCCCACAATTACCGGCCTGGAGTACAGCGTGTGGGCGCATATCGGGACCACAAGCATGCACGGTACATGGGGAGGCACAATGGGCCCGCCTGCCGAAAGGGCGTACGCCGTCGAGCCGGTGGGCGTGGACACGATGAGCCCGTCGGCGGGTATTGTATTCAGCAGTTTTTCACCTATGTGCACCTCGATGTGCATCACTCTCGCCAGTGCGCCCTTGGCCAACACAAGGTCGTTGAGAGCGTAAAGACAGTAGGTGTCGTGACCGTCCCTTGAAACGGTTCCCTCCAGGACCCTGTGCGTCCTGACCGTGTACCCTCCCCCCAGGATTGTCATGACGTCCTGAACTGCCTCCTCCGCCTTCCCCGAGGCCAGGAACCCCAGGTGTCCGAGGTTTATTCCGTACAGAAGGACGGATGTGCCAAGGACGAAGCGCGCCGCGCGAAGAAACGTGCCGTCGCCGCCTATGACCAGGGCGACATCGACCCTGTCCTTCCAGTCGTCGTCGCTCAGCCCCTGGACTCCCATTACCGAGGCCTCGTGAGGAGGCAACAGGAACGGTACTCCATTTTCAACTCCCCACTGCAACAGAGTCCCGGCCATCTCCAAGGCACCGGGTTTCCTGGTGTTGACAAGCATCCCAATGCAAATCTCACTCATGGTCGTCACCGCCACGATCCTTCGAGAAGTAGGCGTGCGCCTCTTCCACCACGCTGTCCGCAGAGGGGAGAGAAGGAGCTCGCTCGTGTTTCTTTAAATATAAGAGGTATTCGATATTGCCCTTGGCCCCTGTTATAGGCGAGAAGGTCAAGCCGAAGGGAGAGAAGGACGTCGACTCCGACGCAAAATCCATAAGCCTGGCCAAGACTGCGATGTGCGCATCCCTGGAACGCACCCTTCCTCCTTTTCCTACTCCGTCCCTGCCTATCTCGAACTGGGGCTTGACGAGCACCACGGCCTCCCCGCGCTCCGACAGGCATGCGTCGACCGGGGGAAGCAGAAGCCTCAGCGAGATAAACGAAGCGTCCATTACCGCAAGGTCGGGGGTGACAGGGAAACCACCGGGGGTGAGATCTCTGGCGTTGGTCCTCTCCATGACCACTACCCTGCTGTCGTTTCTGAGCTGCCAGGCAAGCTGTCCGTATCCGACGTCCACCGAGTACACCAAGCCGGCTCCCCTTGACAGGAGTACCTGGGTGAACCCTCCCGTGGAGGCCCCCACGTCCAAGCATACTCGTCTCTCAACCGCCACCCCAAAGGAATCCAGGGCTTTCAACAATTTATACGCTCCCCGGCCGACCCACTCGCAGGCGTCGCCCTTGATCTCGATGGGTACGTCAGGCTGAACCAGGGCCCCGGGCTTGTCAACCTTTGCGTTGTCGGCGAGAACCCTGCCGGCCATAAGCAGGCCCTGTGCTTTTGTCCTTGACTCAGCGAACCCCCTTGACACCAGTACGACGTCTATTCTCTCTTTTTTGGTGTTCTTCATACTCGGCTACCACTCTTCGATGTGTAAGACCGCAGAACTCGGCCTGTTCCCCCATCGTCCCCTGGGGGACGAAGATATCCGGAATACCGAGGGTTATCACTCTTCCGGGATTACGAGAGGAGCGCATTGTCTCCGCCAGCGTGGCTATAGCCTCGCCGACGCCGCCCTCCCTGTACCCGTCCTCTGCTACGATCAGCAGGTCGTGTTGTGCGAGAAGCTCCTCGATAGCCGCTCTGGGAAGGGGCTTCGCGCACTTGAGGTCGACCACGGTAGGCGGCGTCCCTCCTGCCGATACTATCTCCTCGCGAGCCTTGAGCATCAGCTCGACCGTCCTGCCGTACCCGACGAGGGCGCACTGCCCTCCTCTCTCCAGGATCTCCGGCACAGGAAGATCGTCCATCAGCACTTCGCCGCGCGCCTTTGTCCTATGAAGCGACGGAATGGCCTCTCCCCTTGGAAAGCGGATTACCGTAGGTCCGTCTCTCCGCATCGCCACTTCCAGCAGCGAGTTCAGCCCCTCTTCATCCCTGGGGGCAGTCACCATGAGGTTGGGTATCGAGCGCGACCAGGAGATGTCAAGGAGACCCTGGTGCGTCTCTCCATCGTCTCCGATCAACCCCGAGCGATCGACCGCGATCACCACGGGCAGTTTTTGCATCGCGATATCGTGTGTGAGCTGGTCCATAGCCCGCTGGAGGAAGGTGGAATAAATGAAGACGACGGGGCGAAGGCCCCCGGCGGCCATGCCGGCCGCCATTGTGAGCATGTGCCCTTCGGCAATCCCGACGTCGAAGAAACGATCGGGGAAGCGCGCCGCGAAGTCCTCCAGCTTGCTCCCGCACTTCATAGCCGCCGTCAGGCAGACCACGCGACCGTCTCGCTCCGCCAGATCGCAGACGGCGCTTGAAGCCGCCTCGCTCCACGAACGAAGGTGAGTCTGACCAACCCGCTTGGGCGCGAGCGGCGGCACCCCGTGGTACTTGGTTGGCTCCCTCTCGGCCTCTTCGAACCCCTTGCCCTTGACCGTGACCAGGTGTATGAGCACCGGCTTGTCGTACTTTTTGGCGAGCTCAAGGACATACTCGATCTCCTCGACGTTGTGGCCGTCGAACGGTCCCCAGTAGTTGATGTCCATCTCGTCGAACACGTTTATCGGCTTTACGATTGACTTGATGTGGTCCTTCAGCTTCCCGAGCGCGTTTTCCAGGGCCTGCCCCTTGGGCAGCGAGGAGCATGACTCCTTGATCGCCCTCTTTAGCGAGTTGTATGCCGTGCTTGAGCTGAGCCTGGCCAGGTGCGTCGCGAATCCGCCGACCCTGGGGCTTATGGACATGGTATTGTCATTCAGTATATAGATAACCTTGGTATTCGACTCCTTGGTGTAGTTTAGCGCCTCGAATGCCAGGCCATTGAGCAGGGAGGCGTCCCCTATGACCGCGACCACGTGCCCGTCTCCTCCCAGGATGTCCCTGGCCTTCGCGTATCCGAGGGCCGCGGACAGGGAGGTGCTGCTATGCCCGACATCGAAGTGGTCGCACGGGCTCTCGGATCGTTTGGGGAATCCGCTTATCCCTCCCCACTGCCTCAGGGTTGGGAAGCGGTCCCTCCTGCCTGTGAGAATCTTGTAGGCGTAAGTCTGGTGTCCTACGTCGAAGACAATCTTGTCCTCCTCGGGATCGAAGGAGCGAAGAAGGGCCAGTATCAGCTCCACGGCTCCGAGCGAGGAGGCCATGTGCCCCCCGGTCCTGGAGACCACGGAGACGATATATTCCCTCAGTTCGGCTGCCAGGGTGTTTAATGTCTCCCTGGAGTAACTTCGCAGCTCCGAGTAGTGCTTTAAGTTTTCGAGTATGGCCACCGCTATCGCGTCCTTTCCATGAGATAATCCGTCAAGGCAGAGAAGAAACCAACCTCGCCGCCGCTCCCGAGAAGGGCCTCCAGGGCTTGGTCGCTTTCTTTTCGCGCCAGCTCCCTGGCGCCATCCAGCCCGAAGGTCGAGACGAAGGTCCTCTTTTCGAGGGCGGCGTCCTTCCCGGGCGTCTTGCCCAGCTCAAGTGCGGAGGATGTTACGTCAAGTATGTCGTCTATCACCTGGAAGGCTGTGCCAAGGTGCATCCCGTACGAACGGAAGGCCTCGGCACCTTTTTTATCCGCGCCTCCCGCCACCGCCCCGGCCTCGACGCAGGCGGCGATAAGAACTCCGGTCTTCTGCGCGGCGACCTTGAACGGGAAGTCCTCGCCATCCTCCATGCTCTGCGGATCGGTGTCCAGCACCTGTCCTCCACAGATCCCGAACGGCCCCAACGCATTGGCCATTATCCGCATTGCACTGCAGGCCCTGCCGGCAGGAATCCGCGCCTTGGCGAGCCCCGCCAGCGAGTATTCGAAGGCCCACGCAAGGAGGGCGTCCCCTGCCAGTATGGCCATCGACTCTCCGTACAGGACGTGATTAGTGGGCTTTCCCCTTCTGAGCACATCGTCGTCCATAGAGGGCAGGTCGTCGTGGATCAGCGAGGCCGTGTGGATCATCTCAAATGCAAGGGCCAGCGAAACGCAACGGTCCCGGGACACGCCGAAAGCCTCTGCGGCCTTGAGACACATAATTGGCCTAAGTCTCTTCCCTCCCGCCTGGAGAGAGTATAGCATCGATTCCCTTAGCCTTCCCGGCACGGGTGGTGGCAGGGCCTCGGACAGACCCTGTATCTGCACCTCGACATAAGCCTGGGCATCGGCGAGCACGGTTTCGAAATCGACAGGGCTTCTCGTCATTCCTCATCACCCTCCTGATCGCCATCGGGCGTGAACGGGACGACCTCGCACTCCTTGGACAGAATATTAATCTTGACCTTCGCCTCGGCAAGGTAGCTCCTGCACTCCCTGACGAGCCCTATCCCCTTTTCGAACAGCGCCAGCGATTCCTCGAGAGGCATTGGACCCTTCTCGATGCTCGCGACGATCATCTCCAGCTCCTCCATCTTTTTACTGAAACTCATTATGTCGAATCATCTCCCGGGGACAAAAGTATTTGCTACGAACGTCCCTCTGTGCTAAAATTCCCCTGTTTGTACGAAATCAATCGCAGCAAGGGGGCGAAAACAATGGCTAAAGTATGCGAGTGTTGCGGCCGCGGACCCGTCACTGGGAACGCCGTCAGCCACTCAAACCGTCATACAAGGAGGCGCTGGTTGATCAACCTCAAGAGCGTCAAGGCCGACATTGGCGGCGGTGAGTCTCTTCGCATGAGAATATGCACCCGGTGTCTCCGTTCCGGCAAAGTCAGACGGGCCTCTTAACGGGCCCTTACCATTCCCGGAGCCATCCGTAGTATACACCAAGGATTCCCTTCTGTACCTTAACCGATGCCAGGCCGCTCTCGGTCCTGTTGCTAATTGAGTAGGGATACATTTGTGACAGAAGGGAATCCTCCAACTCCCACTTCGTGTTTTTAATGCAAACCCCGCGGCACTCGAAGGTGATCGGAAGCAGTGACAAGACTGCCTCCGCGCTGTCTGCGCTTATGTCGAGCGTGCCCTCCCCCTCGAGAAGGAACATGCACTCCCTGTCGTCTACGAACGCGAGGACGCGGGTGCCGATCTCCCGTGCCCAGACGGCGGAGAAGACGTTTGAGTACATGTGATCGAATCGCCCTCCCCAGCATCCGGTGACGACGACCGTCGCGCCGGGGATTTCCTTCGAGATCGTTTGCAGAGCGAGCTGCAGGTCGGTAAGATCCTTGTCCTGCGGGTGCCTGGTCACCAGTGCGCCAGCCTCCGAAGCGCTCCTCCAAAGATCCGGCGGGGTGCTGTCCGCATCGCCTATCAGCCTGTCCGGAATACACCCGGCCTCGAGGCAGGGTATCAGGCCCGAGTCGGCGCACCAGCGCCTGCCGAAGATCGGCAGAACTCGCCCGAGCCAGGCTGGGTCCGGCCTCCTGCCGCCGGCCACGAGAAGCACCGGGTCCGAGATGTCCAGGCTGTACTTCACCTCGATGCCAGGCAGCGAGAGGGAGAACAACGCTAGTCGACCTCTCCCGACATGACGCGGGCCAGCAGGCTCTTCGCGGTCTCGTCGTCCACGAGGATGTCCCGCGGCTTGGATCCGTCGGGGGGCCCCACTATGCCTATTCGCTCCATGGTATCGACCAGCCTGGCTGCCCTGGTGAACCCCACGCGCAACTGGCGCTGGAGTCGGCTCGCGGAGGCTATGCCGGTGTCCATGACTATCTCCACCGCCTCCTCCAGCAGGGGATCGTCGGCAAAGGACCCCTCGGAAGAGGCGCTCCCGGACTCTTCCGGCCCCTGAGCCTCGATGTCCACGTACTCGGGCGGCCCGAAGTAGTTCTCCAGGTACTCGACGATCTCCATGCTCCTGGCGTCGTCAAGGAAGGGTGCCTGCAGCCTCAGTGGACGCGGATACTTGCTGCTGACGAACAACATGTCCCCCTTGCCGAGCAGGCGCTCGGCGCCCGAAACATCGATTATCGTCCTCGAGTCCGTCTGCGACGGCAGGGTGAACGCGACCCTGGCGGGGATGTTGGCCTTGATCAGGCCCGTTATCACGTTCACCGATGGACGCTGGGTCGCCAGGAGCAGGTGGATGCCGGTCGCCCTGGCCATCTGGGCCAGCCTGCAGATGTAGTCCTCCACGTCCTTTTGAGCGGTGAACATCAGGTCGGCGAGCTCGTCGACCACGATGACTATATTCGGGAGCTTGGCCTTCGGCAGGACCTTCAAGTTATATGACTTCAGATTGCGCACCCTGGCCCTTGCGAACACCTCGTAGCGTCTCTCCATCTCGCGGACAGCCCAGGCAAGGGCCTGAACAGCCTTCTTCGGGGAGACGACCGGCTTCGCAAGCACGTGGGGCAGGCGCTCGTAGACGCTGAGCTCCACCCTCTTGGGGTCTATCAGGATAAGCCTTAGCTCGTCCGGCGTCCTGTGCGAACACAGGCCGGTGATGCAGCTTGTCACGAACACGCTCTTGCCGGAACCGGTCGTGCCGGCGACAAGGAGGTGCGGCAGGTCCTCGAGCCCGACTACGAGCGGGCTTGAGTCCACTCTCATGCCCATGGCGAGCGGCAGGTCGTTCTCCGACTCCTGGAACGCCCTGGACTCCAGTATGGTGCGAAGGATGATGCCCTTCCTCTTCGGGTTGGGTATCTCGACTCCAACGTAGGGCTTGCCGGGAATGGGGGCTTCCACCCTCAGCGACGGCACTGTGAGTGCGACCGCGAGGTCGTTGCTTAGTCCCGACACCTTGCTGACCTTGACTCCGGGCGCCAGTTGAAGCTGGAACTGGATCACCGTCGGGCCTATCACCACGTCCGCCATCTCGGAGTTGACCCCGAAGTCGGCTAGCGTCGCCACTATAGAGGCGGCCTGCTCGCGCACCGTCAGGTTGTCCTCCGCGGTCTCGATATCCTGCCTGGGGCCGAAAAGTTCAAGCGGAGGCGGGAAGGTCCCACCTCTTGCGTTCTCTTCTTCATCTATCTCGCTGAAGTCGATCTCAGGCATCGCTCCATCGGGGAAGTCGACGGCGAGTTCTGCTTCGCGGTCCTCGTCGGGGGCCTTGGATGCCCCCTCGTCCTGGAAATCGGACGGGCTACGCAGGATGAACAGGTCTTCCTGTTGATCAGCCGCCACGGCGCTCTCCTCGGGGAAGTCGTCGGCGGACTGGATCGGTACCTCGGGCGCCTCCTCCTGACTTGGCACAGTCTCAGCCAGTGGCTCCGATTCCGTGTCGCGGACGGGTTCTTCCGCCGGCGGGTCGGAGCTATCTATGTCGTATTCGCCGCTCTCCCTGATCTCTTTCAGGACCTCTTCGGGTATTCCGTGCGCGGGCGGTCTAACCATCACGAATCGTGATGGGAAGTCCATCTCGTCCTCTGGCTCTTTTTGCTCCACCGGCCGAGGGGAGAAATCCGGCTCTTCCTCGTCCTCGTATTCTTTCTTTTTCCTGAGTCTGAACGAGGTCAACAATCCCCGGATAAAAAGAACGACCCTGGAGACTCTGTAGACGACCGAGGCCGGGTTGAATACCCCGTAAAACGTGGCCGACAGCAGGAGTAGGGCGCCTGCGAGAAGCGTCGCGCCGATGTGCCCCAGCTGTCTGTTGAAGAACACTGCCAGGCCCTGCCCCAGGTACCCGGGGGTAAAGAGTTGCACTTCGCTGAACATCCCCACGGTCTGAAACAGGCCGAAAAGGAAGGCCGTGCACAGGAAGAGCAAGAAAGTGCCGACGGCCTGGGACAGCATTCCCGCCGCCCCTGTCTTCAGAAAGTATGAGATGCAGAGGTAACAACCGAAGAGAATTGGTATTACCGTCGCGCCCCCCCAGTTTCTCAGCAGAGAGAAGCGTATCTGCGCGCCCCAGGAGCCCGTGTTGACCGAGAACAGGGAGGCCAGGCAGTAAAGCAGCAGGGAAAAGATCAGAAAGACTACGACCTCTATCCACAGCGCGAGTATACCGCCGCTCTCGCGTCTTCCCGTTCCGCGTTCGGACACCTTGCGCTCGATCGCGGCGGAGCCCTTCTTCGCGGATGGTTTTTTCGTCTTCTTTCCGGAGAAGTAGCCCATTTACATCAGCTCGCCGCCTACGGTAAGGCATCCAACGAGGAGCGACGGCTGCCCGTCGGTGACCGGCACGCTCTGGCCCGATTTGCCGCATATTCCGGGCAGGAAGTGCAGATCGTCGCCCACTGCCTTGATGTCCATCAGGGCTTCCGGGCCGTTTCCAGCGATCACCGCGCCGCGCACGGGGTGCAGGACCCTGCCGTCTTCAAGAAGGTAGCCCTCGGTGACATGAAAGACGAAGTCGCCGGAGGTCGGGTCCACCTCTCCTCCTCCCATCCTTTTAACGAGAAGCCCCCTTCCGGGGAAGCGCATCATCTCCTCCGCGGACGAGTTTCCCGGCATCACGTAGGTGTTGGTCATCCTTGGCTGGGGAGCGGAGCGGTACGAGCTTCTCCTCCCGTTCCCAGTCAGTGGAAGGGATCCTCGCCTGGCGGAGGCGATGTCGCTCATGTATGCCCTCGCCACCCCATTCTCTATCAGAACTGTCCGCCCGCACGGAACTCCCTCGTCGTCGCAAGCGCCGCTGCCTAGACGTCCGGGCATGGTTCCGTCGTCCACAAGGGTCACAAGATGGCTGGCCACCTGTTTGCCGATTTTGTCGCGGTAGACGGAGAAGTCCTTCTGGACTATGTCCGCCTCGAATCCGTGTCCGCACGCCTCGTGGATCATGGTGCCTCCAGCCTCTCCGGACAGCAGCACCGGCATGGCGCCGGCGGGGCACAGAGGGGCTTCCAGCATCATGAGCGCCCGCGAGAGGGCCGTCTCCGCAATGCGAAGCGGGGAGACGGCACAAAAGAAGGCGGGGCTGTCGGAGGGGAGGGCCTCCGATTCGTAGCCGGTCTGAATTGCGCCGTCCTTTTCCACCGTGACCTCCACGCTGAAATAGGTGTAGGACCTGGTGTCCCCCGTGGCCGTGCCATAGCTGTTGAAGACCTTGAAACGCTTGAGAGCGGTGTTAAGGCTTATCGAGACCTGGCGAATCCTGTCGGATCTTTGACGAAGGCTGTCGTTGATCTTGTGGAAGAAGGAGTGGTCGGGGGACGGGAAAGAGGCTCCTGTCTCCATGACCCTGACATACGAGGGGTCGCCCAGCGCAGCCTTCAGCCCTCCGTCCTCCGCCGCGGTGCGAAGGCATGAGAGGCCAGAGGCCAGGTCCGCTCCTGGGGCATACGAGAGGGAGGTTGTCTCTCCCTTGAGGATTCGGGCGCCAACTCCCTCCGACGAGGAGGACGACACCTCCTCGAGCGCGCCATTTTCAAAGCAGCAGGAGTGCGAGGCGGAGACCTCGAAATACAGGTCGGCGAAGTCCGCACCGTCACGCAGCACGGCCTTCAGCATGGAATCCAGCCTTTTATCGACGCTCGTTGACAATTAAATGCCCCCAATACCTTTATCGTGACCGTCTCCTACTGAAATGCAGGCCCCGGTCTCTAAAAGAACCCTGAGGCTGACTCCGTCGCCCTCCAGGTTTCTTAGTAATTCTAACACGTCTTCGCGTCTCTCCGCTGGAAAAAACAGCGATACCCTTCCCGTCCTGATTGCAGGCGGTCGCGGAGGAGACACATTGTCAGTTCTCACAAATCCCAGGCCGTCGTATTCATTCACTATCCAGCTCAATAGTACAATATTTGAGGCCGGCATCTCTATCTCGATGCGTCCCATATCGGGCGGCAATTTCTCAATAGAGGGCGACGTCATTACTTTGCCCTCGCCTTATTGATGTTTTTCTGATGGCCCGAGTAGGTCTCGGCGAACAGGTGACTGCCGTCTGCCTTGGCGACATAGTACAGGTAGTCGTGCGTCTCGGGTGCCAGGGCAGCTCTCCATGAGGGCTCCGACGGGATGCAGATCGGATCCGGCGGCAGGCCGGAGTTCCTGTAGGTGTTGTAAGGAGAATCAATCTCGAGATCCTTGAACAATACGCGGCTGATCAACCGGCCGCTTCTCTTCCAGGCGTATACGACCGTGGCGTCCACCTGCAGGGGCATCTCCTTTTTCAATCTGTTGGCGATCACCCCCGCAATCCTGGGGCGTTCTTCATCCTCGAACCCCTCCCGTTCCACCAGGGAGGCGACGATCGCAAGCTTGTGGAGATAATCGCTGTCCAAAGGATCCTTCGCCAGAGTGGCGCCTATCCTCCTCCACCAGAGTGCGGCTGCGGCGGAGAATAGCTCTTTGTTGTCGGGGAAGGAGAGCCTGTACGTCTCGGGAAGAATGAAGGCGATCCTGCCCTCGGCCGTGGACGGCAGAAGGGGGCGCATTTTCTCGGGGAACAGGGTGTCGTCCGACAGCAGCTGCTCGAGCCCCTCCTCCGTCAGGGGCGCGCCTGCAATCGTCGATCTGACGGAGAAGACGTCGGTCCCCGGTACGAGGGTGACGGAGAAGACTTCGGGCTCGCATCCCCTCATCTGGCGCGCTACCTCCCACGGGAAGCCTCTCCTCACGCGGTAGAGTCCGGGGCGCAGGTTTCGGTCTATCGAGAAGCGGGCCATCCAACGAGCAAGGGCAGCTCCCTCCCCCTCGTCGAGCACTCCTGCATTCACGAACTCCTCGGCGGCTTGCCTGGCGTTCATTCCGGCTCGGACCAGAACTGGGATTCTCTCCCCCCTCCCCTCCGGCAGCGGGAAGGGGCACCGTTCCGGGTGGAGCAGGATCGACCATGCGAGCAGAGAGACCGCGGCAACGAGCAGCAGCAGGATCAGGGCGTTTTTTTTCATGCGACAGGCCTTCCACTCGGAACTAGAGGACTATCGGGGACGGGTGATGACAACGGGAGCACCGCCCTTCATCGTCAAGGTTGATTTCAATCGCGGCGAGACGGCGCCTGCGCACCAGGGCGGCGCCGCACGAACTGCAAATGGTGTTTGATTCCCCGTCCGTATTTCCACGGTAGACCCAGGGCAGTCGATACCTGGCTATTCGCTCGAACTCCTCCAGCAACGCGAGCGAAGTTGGCGGTTCTCTCCACCTGCGGTTGGGGAAGTAACGCGAGATGTGAAGCACCGGAATCGGGTCGAGGGAGGAAAGCCACTCCGTCATCCTCTCGAACTCCCCCGGGTCGTCGTTTATGCCCGGGACCAGGAGGAACGTGGTCTCCACGTGCACGCCGAATTCCACCAGGGCCATTATGCTCCTCTTTACTGTCTCCAGGTCGCCTCCCATGAAGCGGTAGGCCTCCCTGTCGAAGGCCTTGAGGTCGATGTTGGCCGCGGCGAGGCGGGGAAGGAGCTCCTTGAGGGGAGAGGGGTTGATCATCCCGTTGCTGATCAGCACGACCGGGATTCTCTCCTCGGCGAGGTGGGGGCAGGCGTCGAGAATGAATTCCAGCCAGACCACCGGCTCGTTGTAGGTGAATGCCACAGATGGTATCTTTCGTTCCGACGCGATCCTCGCCGGATCCCGAGGATCAATTCTTGTCAAGGTCACAGACGGTGAACGCTCGGCCAGAGACCAGTTCTGACAGAACGGGCAGTTCATGTTGCAGCCCACCGAACCGATGGAAAGTATCTCTGTACCGGGCTTCCAGTGGTAGAGAGGCTTTTTCTCGACGGGATCCACTGCCATGGAGGATGCCATCCCGTAGTTTTCTGTAACCAGGCCTGTGCCATGCACGTGGACCCGGACGCGACAGCACCCTGTCTCGCCGGGAGAGAGGAGGCAGGCGTGGGGGCACAGCTGGCACCTTGCCGCCTCTCCCTCTCGTCTCCACCACCTCGCCCCGGTCGTCGGGGGGAGGTCGGGACGAGCGATCATTCGCGCACCTCCCTTATGCGGTTCACGGTGAAGCGAGAGATCGAGGCACCCTCGGCCGACTGAATACCAGCCTTCCGCGCCGCTATCGCTATCTGTTGATCAACGCTGTCGACGCCGTCGAGGGCCGGGAGGAGCACTCCCCTGAGCCCGTTTTTTTCGACTATGACCCCGAACTTAGCAGGGTCGAGAGAGTCGAGCGAGGAGACTGGCTCTGGTAGCGACAGCACGTCGACGGACAGTGAGATGTCTTCCAGCTCCTCCTCCGCAACCGGTGGGAACCGAGGGTCCCTTAAGGCCGCAGACTGGGCGTTCTCCGTTATCTCTTCGAGCAGCGTATCCCGTGCCGGGAGTATTGTGCCTATACACCCCCTGAGCTGCTCCCCTCCTCCGCTCTTCAGGGTCACGAAACAGGCGGCCCTGGACTTGAGCTCGGGAAGGGCGGAGAAGCGCGAGGATGCCTCCAAGGCCGCCCTCCTGCCCTTTCTAACGCACTCATCGACCACGACCCTCGCAAGAAGCGGGGCACTGTGCAAGGGTGCGAAGGCGGTGGCATAACCTACTCCGAAAGGCGCCTCGTAGGAGATATGCCTGATACCCCGACCCTCTGCCAATCCGAGGAATACCAGCGCCGATCGCAGACCGCACTCCCCGGCCCTGTCGATCTCATCGGGCTGCAGGGAGAGGAGGCGCGAGGGGTCGTTTCTGTTGAATGCCTCGACTATCATCCTGTCGAACTCCGCTCCGAAGGGAGAGTATCCCGCCGGTGCGTCCCTGGTAACCCTGTGCGACAGGTCGCCGCTGGCGATCAGCGCCCAGCTGCCGTCCACCGGAGCTTCGGACAGGGCTTTGCCAAGCGCGAAAGCCTCCGAAGGGGAGAGCCCGATGGGGTTGGCCAGGACCAACGACGGAATGTGCGGCCTACCAGCGCCGACGATGAAAGACAGGGGGACCAGGCTGCCGTGATCGAGGGGGCACTTTTCATGCTTTCTCTTGACCACGTAAAATTTATTTTCAAGGTGAGAGGCCAGCGCCTCCCCCGCCTGCGTGGCGCCTGGCATCGACAGGCTTGCCCCGGGGGCCCCGAACATGCCGAAGTCTCCATAGTAGTCGCGGGCGAGCGACATGGACAGCCCCCCGAAAAAGGGAGCGTGAGGCGACAGAATAAGAATGGTGTCCGCCCTGTTTATCGTCGTCAGCCTGGAGAGGGACATCATCCCTCCGATGGTCGCGGAGGCCTCGGCCTCCCTGCCTCTCCCCACCTCCGGGATTATTATCGGGGGGTGGGGAGTGTAGCACTCCCAGTACCACATCTGCATCGCCTCCTTGTGCCGGTCGCGTCGGCCTCTCTAGCTTATGAACATCGCGTCCCCGAACGAGAAGAACCGATATTCCATGGAAACGGCGGTCCTGTAGGCGTTCATCACATGATCATACCCGGCGAACGCGGCAACCAGCATGAGCAACGAGCTCTTCGGCAGGTGAAAGTTGGTGAGCAGGGCGTCGACAATGTTGAACCTGAACCCCGGAAATATAAACAGGTCGGTGTTCATATCTCCGCAACGCAGCTCCCCTCCTGTCGCGGCCATCGACTCAAGGGTCCTGGCCACGGTTGTTCCCGATGCAACTACCCTGCCGCCGGCCCTCTTTGTCCTCGACACGAGATCCCTCGTCTCGGCCGGTATAACGCAGTATTCCTCGTGTATCCTGTGGTCTCTTATGTCCTCGCACTGCACGGGGCGAAAAGTCCCCAGGCCGACGTGCAGCGTAATCCACGCGATGGAAACGCCCACCTCCTGCCTCAGTCGCGTCAAGAGGTCCTCCGTGAAGTGCAGGCTGGCCGTCGGTGCGGCCGACGATCCCTCCCTGGATGCGAAGACGGTCTGGTAGGCCGAACCGGGAGCGCTCGACCGGGTAATGTACGGGGGCAGAGGTACCTCGCCTATCTCGTTCATCAACGACGAGACCGAGACGCCGTCAGGGAAGCGCACTCTGCGCACGCCCCCGGGCTTCCCCGGGGCTTCTCCTATCGTCGCGACCGTCCCGTCGCGAAGCAGAACCTCGGTCCCCGGGCGAAGCCTTCTCCCCGGCTTTACGAGCGCCTCCCATTCCAGTCGCTCTCTGTCGAGAGACTTCAGCAGGAGGAGTTCCATCCTGCCGCCACCCGGCAGCCTCGAACCTCTCAGACGGGCGGGCAGCACCTTGGTGTCGTTCAAAACAAGCAGATCCCTGTCGTTCAGCAGGCTCGAGATTTCGCGGAAGGACCCGTGCCGCATCTCTCCGGATTCTCGGCCAAGGACCAGGAGTCTCGATGAATCCCGCGGGGACGCGGGATCCTGCGCTATCAGCCTCTCGGGCAGGCTGAAATCGTATGATTCGATGCTGAAAAGGTCGTGTCTCGCCATAATTGGCTTTTACATTCCGTCCAGCCTTGTCCCAGGGTAGTAGAACAACAGGATTTTTTTAAAATCATACCCCTGATCCGCCAGGGCTTTCGCCCCCCATTGGGACATGCCCACCCCGTGCCCCCACCCGGTGCCCCTGAAGACGAACTGACCGTGCGGGACGGTCACAGGCTGGGGGACTGGTACGGAAGGGACCTCTGGCATCTGCGTGCGTAGTGCGCGGATAAGGTAGCCTTTGCGCTTGTCGGGATTCATGAGCATGTCCATCAGCTCCTCCGCGTTGAACGCGCCCTGTGCGGTTAGCTCTGTCAGCCTGCTCTCCTCCGCGGCGCTGAGAGGCGTGAGAGAGGTGGGCACGTCGGCGAGGGCGACGGGCCGGGAGAGGGACGCCGCGGGCTGAATCGGGGCGGGCGCCCTCTCCACTGCGGTGATTCGGGAGTCAGTCGGCGCCAAGATCGTCAACACGGTGCTCTTGATCACGTTGCTTCCTGCCGCCATACGAAAGCTGTGGCTCTTTAGGGTTTGGCTTCCGCCTGTCCCGGTGGCCCGAAGAAGTATTGCCCTGCCGTAGCTGTCCGTCTTCTCTACCCGGAGCTCCTGCAAGCGCCCTACGTTCACGCCGGCCGAACGAAGCGCGGCCTCGACCTGGGCCGCCGTCAGCCTGGCCTCCCAGGCTTTGTTCGGTGAGTCGGTGTTGAAGTCCTCTTTCACTCCCTTCAGGTAGGGGACGTCACCTCCCCACACGGTCGAAACATCCGCGGTCGCGCCACCGCTATAGGAGTGGAAAGGGGTGAAGGCTACGCCGTTTCCGAATTTCAGCACCATCCCCTTGGTCGCCTGTATCGCCTGGTCTGTCCTCGGATCCTCCGCGTTGATCCCGCGGTAGACCTGCGAGGAGATGCTGTCGCAAAGGTCGTACCCTCCCTTGCCATGATTGTTCTGTATGCTCCTGAGGGCATAGGTCCTCGACACCACGGCCTGCGCCTTGAGCGCCTCCATTGACCAGAGAGGGTTGACCTCCATCTTAAGGACGCCCCGGAGATAGTCCTCGAGCTCGAGCAGGTTCAGGAGTGTCGCCCCCGAGCCGGAGGCTATCAGGCGGAACGAGCCCCGGTATCGCCTGCCGTTGAAGGAGAGCGGCTTGCCCGAGGTCAGGGAAACAGGCAGTTTCAGGGAGTGCTTCCCGGTAGACACGACCCCCTTGCCGGTGACCTTGAAATCAGCCTGGTTCCCAAGCGTGTACTTTTTCCCGCCGCCGTCCACCGCGGTTATTGCTGCGGCGCTCTTTACGGATATTGCCGACTGGCCCATGGAAAGCCCCACCGAGATGGTCCGTGCGAGCGCCGGAGACGAGCTGCACAGGATCAGCAGGCAGATGGCGACAAAGACAGGGAGGAGGCAGGGGTAAGAGCGACTCCTGCTGTCGTCGTCTGCGCGATGCGCAGTGGAGGCCGAGGGGCCGTTGCCCCTGTTCATCATCTGTCCCAAGAGAAAGATCACTTCCTTGATACTTGGCATCTGGAACCCTCCGAAATAGCTATTTCATCCACCTAAAGAGGATGTTCAGGACAACTGTCAGCACGATGCTGAATACTATCATGCTGGTGACAGGTAGAAAGATGGTCAGATTCTTCCTCGTGAAGAACAGGTCCCCGGGCAGGCGTCCGGGGGAGATCCCCGCCCTCTCAAAAAGAAAGAAAACGATGCCGAGGACAATTAGAATTGCTCCCAGCAGGATCATCGTCCTCCAGGCGCCACTCATGTCTCGGCGCCCTCCTCGATCGGGAGACGCATCTGCCACTGGTCCAGTTCCTCCGGCGGCGGGGTCTTCCCCAGGTACAGCCAGCTGTTCCTCGTGGCCCTGCGCCCCCTGGGGGTGCGTTCGATGAATCCCTGCTGTATTAAAAAGGGCTCGTAGATGTCCTCTATCGTCTGTACCTCCTCGTTCAACGCGGCGCCGAGGGTGGACAGTCCAACCGGGCCGCCGTTGAAGAGTTCGACGATAACCTTGAGTATTCTCCTGTCGCCCTCGTCCAGTCCCAGGTCGTCAAGCCCGAGCATGTCCATCGCGGCGTTTGCGGTCCCGGCGTCTATCGCTTCGAGCGATCGCACCTCGGCAACATCCCGCACCCTGCGCAGCAGGCGGAGGGCTATGCGGGGGGTGCCCCTCGAGCGCCTTGCGATCTCCATAGACGCTTCCTCCCGTATGGTCAGGCCAAGGACCCTCGCTCCGCGCGCCACTATTCTGACTAGCTCCGCCTCCGAGTAGGGCGACAGCTGCTCCACGATCCCGAACCGGGCGCGCAGCGGCGAGGTCAGCAGTCCGAGGCGCGTGGTCGCTCCCACCAGGGTGAAGCCGGGAAGTGGGAGGCAGATGTTGTTGGCCAGGGGGCCCTTGCCGACGATTATATGCAGGGCATAGTCCTCCATCGCCGGGTAGAGGATCTCCTCGACCGCGTTCGGAAGCCTGTGAATCTCGTCGATAAACAGAACATCGTTCGGCTCGAGGTTGGACAGGATTGCCGCAAGATCTCCGGTTCTCTCGAGGGAGGGGCCTGTCGTGACCCTTAGCTGCCCACCCATCTCTCGAGCGATTATCCCTGCTAGAGTGGTCTTCCCCAGTCCCGGAGGGCCGTACAGCAGGGTGTGATCAAGCGCCTCTCCTCTCGCCCGCGCCGCCCGAATAAAGATGGAGAGCTTCTCCTTCAGCTTCTCCTGTCCGAGGAAATCGTCCAGCGAGAGCGGCCTGAGGCTGTTATCGTCCTCGCCGGGCCCGTCGTTCGGGTCTAGATAACGGTTGGCTTCGACCGGCACGATCCATCACCTCAATTCTTCTTCAGCTCTTTGAGGGCAAGACGGACGAGTCTCTCGTCCGTCAGTTCCTCTCCGTCCAACAGGCCGGACCTTCTTAATCTTGAAAACGCCTCCCCTACCTCGCTTGCGGAAAAACCCAGCGAGCGGAGAGCCTCGGCGGCGGTCGAGACAAGACGGTCGGAGAAGGATGACTCGGCCAACAGAGACGCCCCCTCCTCGGCCAAGTAGGGGCGCATCTCAAAGCACAGGCGCTCGGCGGTCTTTCGCCCTACGCCCGGAATTTTCGTCATCGCGTCGATATCGGACGAGAGGACCCACGAAATAAAGCGGTCCGGAGGGGTGTTTTTGAGAATGTTCATCGCCATCTTCCCACCGATGCCCTTTATCGTAACCAGTCGCAGAAACAGGGCTCTCTCCCTCTCGTCGCAGAAGCCGAAAAGGGTGGGCCCGGACTCCGAAAACTGAAGATGGGTCACGAGATCCGCGGCATCTCCCTCCGAGCACTGCGCCGTCGCTCTGCCGGTGCACAGCAGCTCGAATCCAATGCCCCCCACGTCGAGCACCACCTGGTTGTCGCATACGGACCTGACTTTACCTGATAGAAACCGAAGCATAGGCGCCTCCTGCCCGCGGCATGCGTCTCTTCTCGGCCAACAGGAAAAAACCGGCTATCGCCGCACCTATCGCATCGGCGGCGTCGTCCGGTTTCGGAATGGAGTCGAGGCCAAGAAGCTTCTGCGACATCCTCTGAACCTGGTCCTTCGGGGCCGTGCCGTAGCCGCAGACAGCCATTTTCACCTGGGAGGGCTTGGGCTCGAATACCTCCAGCCCGTTCAATGCGGCCTGAAGAAGGGCGACTCCGCGGGCCTGCCACACGTACTCGGCGGTCGTGATATTCCTGCCGAAAAAGAGCTTCTCCACCGACATAAAATCCGGGGAGCAGGTATCAATCCGCTCCCCGAGTTCTCTGAAGATCATCTCCAGGCGGCGGGGCAGTTCCATGTCCGGCGGCGTCTCTATGCACCCGCAGGAGACAAGGTGGAATGCGTGTCCCTCCTGCAGCACGGTCGCCACTCCCATTCTGCCCAACCCGGGGTCTATTCCTATGCATCTTCGCAATGTCTAATCTTCCAGGCTTTCCATAAGCTCGTCGGGGATGTCGAAGTTCCCGTATGCGTTCTCCACGTCGTCATGTTCCTCCAGCAAGTCCATCAGCCGCAGTATCTTGCGCGCCTTCTCCGGATCCTCTATGAGAATCGTGTTCTTCGGGACCATCTCGGTCTCGGCCCTCTCCACCATGTACCCGGCCTTCTCCAGGCCCTCCCTTACCGAGGACACGTCAGCGGGCTCCGAGTAGACGAGGAACCCCTCTCCCTGGTCCTGCAGATCTTCGGCTCCGGCCTCGATCGCCGCGGTCATCAGGGCCTCCTCGTCGAGGTTCTTGCCCGTCACCTCGACTACTCCCTTCCTGTCGAACATCCAGGCCACGCTTCCCGCCTCTCCCAGGGAGCCGCCGTTCCTGGTCAGGAGGGCGCGCATTTCGGACGCCGTCCTGTTTCTGTTGTCCGTGAGCACATCGATCAGGATGGCTACGCCGTTGGGTCCGTAGGCCTCGTAGACTATCTCGTCGTACTGTCCTCCTTCGAGCTCACCGGTCCCTCTCTTGATGCCGCGGATTATGTTGTCGTTCGGGACGCTCGCAGCCTTCGCCCTGTCTATCGCGGCCTTGAGGCGCATGTTCATGTTGGGGTCCCCGCCCCCCTCCTTCGCCGCCACTATTATCGCCTTGACCAGTTTTTGAAAGAGGTTGCCGCGCTTCGCGTCCTGAGCGCCCTTCCTCCGTTTGATATTAGCCCATTTAGAATGTCCGGCCAACAGGAATCACTCCTTTGAGAAAATTAGTATTCCGGTGAAATAATGCACACGGGCGGCGGCACCCTCTTGTGCTCGGAAGCCCTCTGCAAGCGTTCAATCCGCTCCGCCGCTTCTTCATCGATGATCCCCGAGGAAAAATACGCGTCTATCTGGTCGTAGGCAAGGCCAATCTCCGCCTCGTCCGTCTGTCCCGGCCAGAGTCCCGCGGAGGGAGGCTTCTTTATCAACGGCTCGGGAATTTCAAGGTAACCGGCCAGAAGCCGAACCTCGCTCTTGAGCAGGTCGCCAATAGGAAGAAGGTCGCACCCGCCGTCTCCATATTTCGTGAAATAACCTATCTGCCTTTCCGCTTTGTTGTCCGTCCCGCAGACCAGATAGTTGTTGCTCTGGGCAAGAGCGTAGAGTACGGTCATCCGAAGGCGGGGCTTGATGTTGGCCCTCGCGAGCTGCGACAGGGGCACATTGATGTCCCTCTCCAGCGATTTGAAGGCTGTGGAGAGATCGACCTCCATGAAGGGCAAAGCGAACGACTCGACGACCATGAGTGCGTCCTCCCTGTCCGAATCCAGGCTGTCGCAGGGCAGGTATACCGCCAGCATGTTCGCGCCGAAAACCCTTTTTAAAAGCACGGCCACCACCGCGGAGTCAATTCCCCCGCTCAACCCCACAATCCCTCCCGCAGCTTTCGCTCCCTTTACGCGCCGCAGAAGCCAGACCTCTATTGTTGTGCAGATGCGGGCAGCATCGCTGCATCGGGACAAAGCCATAACACCCGCCTTTTTTTCGAAATACGGATACCGGAGCAACCGGGACCCTCCTTCGGAGGATCCTGCTTGTATTATACTACAGTGGCTGTTAGCCCGGCATCGAGGTCCGGGCGTGTTTAAACAATCGGTAAAGGAGGACTGAAAATGGACTCGCTTGTTCGTTTTGGAGTGGCGGTCCCGTCGTCCCTGTTGGAGGAATTCGACTTGCTGGTCGAGAAGATGAAAATGCCGAATCGATCCGAGGCGCTGCGCCAGCTCATAAGGGAGCGGCTCTCCAGGGAGACGTGGGTGAGCGGCACGGGGACGGTGTACGGAACTGTCACCATCATGTACGACCATCACGGCAAGGACACCGTGGCGGACCTGACGGCGCTGCAGCACGATCACGGCGAGAGCATAGTATGCACCACCCACGTCCACGTCGACCACGATCACTGCCTTGAGTGCATAGTCGTGAAGGGTGGCGCCGAATCGGTCAGGCGGCTGGTCGAGGCGCTGTGCTCGCTGAAGGGACTCAAGAGCATGGACCCGTCGATATCCATAATACTATGAAAAAGGGCGGCGAACCGCCGCCCCGTGTCAGACGCCTCAGGTTGAGCAAGAGGACGCGGAACACCCGCTGCATCTTCCCCTCGACAGGCTCTCTCCCTCGACGAGTATCAACACCCTGCTGCCGCACTCGGTGCAACGCGGGGATCGTTCGCGCTCGTCCGCGCGAAACTCTGCCCCGCACGCGGCGCACCTGAATAGCCTAGATGCCGGCTGCGCCATCATATCCCCTCCCTTGAAACTGCGCGCTACTGGTTGCCGATAGTAGCCACCATTACTGCCTTAATTGTGTGCATTCTGTTCTCCGCCTCGTCGAACACCTTGGACGAGGCCGACTCGAATACCTCCTCGGTAACCTCCTGCCCCTTGATAGCCGGCAGACAGTGGAGGAAGATCGTGGAGTCCTTGCCGGAGGCCTTGAAGAGCTTCATGTTGACCTGGTAGGGTGTCAGCAGCTCCTGCCTCTCTTTCTTCTTGTCCTCCTCGCCCATGGAGACCCACACGTCGGTGTACACGACGTCGGCGCCCTTCATGGCCTCGTACGGGTCCTCGAATACGGAGACCGACCCGCCAGTCTGCGCGGCTATCTCCGAGCAGCGGTTCATCAGCTCCTTCTCAGGGAAGAGCGCCTTCGGGGAGGCCACCACGTAGTGCATCCCGAGCTTGGCGCAGCCGATCATAAGGGCGTTGGACATGTTGTTCCTCCCGTCGCCGCAGTAGACGAGCCTGATCCCCTTAAGTCTCTTCCCAAAATTCTCCTGGATGGTCAGAAAATCGGCGAGTATCTGGGTGGGGTGATCCACGTCGGTGAGGCCGTTCCACACGGGCACTCCGGCGTAGCGGGCCAGTTCCTCCACCAGGGACTGTTCGAAACCGCGGTACTGGATGCCGTCGAAGAGCCGCCCCAGCACTCTGGCGGTGTCCTTCACGTCCTCCTTGGCGCCGAGGTGGATATCGTTCTTGCTCAGGAACTCGGGGTGTCCGCCCTCGTCGATGCAGGCGACGGTGAACGCGCACCTGGTCCTCGTGGAGGATTTTTCAAAGATAAGCGCGACATTCTTGCCCTGAAGGGCGGTTCCCTTTGTACCGGAGCGCTTCTTGGCCTTGAGATCGGCGGACAGGTCGAGAAGGTAGTGGATCTCCTCCGGGGTAAAGTCCATGAGGGTGAGGAAACTGCGTCCTTTGAGGTTGACCGGCATTATAAATCAATCTCCTTTCAGAAATATACTGCTCATTATAACTGTGGCGCCAGTTATTTTGAAGAACGGATGAACTCCTCGAACACAATCGGCAGTTCTTCCAGGGATACCTCTCGCAAAATGTCGCCCCTTTTGAAGATGACCGCTCCGGCCGCGGACCCCGCGACGCCGAAATCAGCGTCCATGGCCTCGCGGGGGCCGTTGACCTCGCATCCCATAACCGCCACGGTGAGGGAATCCGGCAGGTCGGCGAAAGAGGGTTCCAGCAGTTTCAGTATGGACTCGACGTCAAGTCGCCTGCGGCCGCACGTTGGACAGGAGATTATGTTGACGCCGCGATGTCTCAGCTCCAGCGCCCTCAAGAGCGAATACCCGGCAAGGATCTCCTCCTTGGGGTCGCCGGTGAGGCTTATCCTCAGGGTGTCTCCAATGCCCTGCGTCAGCATGAGCGAGAGCCCGGCCGCGCTCTTGACGAGGCCGTCCCTTCCATAACCGGATTCGGTTATGCCCACGTGAACCGGAAAGTCGGGGTGTCTGGAGGCGAGAATGGTGTTGGCTCTCACCGTCTCCATCACCGAAGTGGACTTCGCGGACAGGATTATATCGTAAAAATCCTCATCCAGTAGTATTTTGAGCTGCTTCTCGACCGCCGCAGCGAGGGCGTCCGACCGCACTCCGCCCGCCTCTTTCACCTGTGAGGACGACAGAGAGCCCCCGTTTGCGCCTATCCGCAGCACCGCGCTTTTCTCCCTGGCCGAGGCTACAATGTCGCGAAGGCTGGATGCGGGCATATTGCCGGGGTTGATGCGCACTGAGGGTATGCCCGCCTCGAGCGCTGCCAGTGCCAAAGATCCGTCGAAATGGATGTCGGCCATCAGTGGGATGGGAGAACGCTCGCCCAGCCACGCCAAGTCTTCCGCAAGGTCGGCGGACGGAAAGGCGGCCCGAATCAGCTCGGCTCCCACCATGTGCAGGTCCTGGCACTGCGAGAGACATTCCTCCTTCGAGGAGAGGGGAATTTTGAGCATGCTCTCGACCCTTATCGGGGTACCGCCGCCGATCTTGAGGTTCTTTATGTTCAACTGCCTGGTGCTCATGAGATCACCTCGCGATGAAAAAATGCACTATATCCTGCCAGGTCACGTAGACGATGAGCATTATCAGAAGGACGAAACCCGACATATGTATAAAGTTCTCGATTCTCTCCGGCAGTCTCCTGCCCGTCAGCATCTCCGCCGCTGTGAAGAGAAGACGTCCTCCGTCCAGGGCGGGAAATGGAAACAGGTTGAGGAGACCGAGGTTCAGGTTGATCAGGGCCAAGAACGTGATAAACGGCCACAGTCCCCTTCTGGCGGCCTCCCCCGCCATCGAGGCGATGCCCACGGGGCCGGCCACGTCTACCTTCTCGTCGCCCGTAATCCAGTGAATTATGCTCCTGAGCATCTCCACTGTCATCGTCAGAGTGTACGAAAGAGAGGACGTCAGGGCCTCGCCGGGAGAGTAACGCCTCAGGGCCGGTCTTATCCCGAGCAGGGCGTGACCGTTCTCATCCGGGCGTATGGATACCGACAGGGACATGGTCTCGTCGCCGCGCTGCAGGGAGATTCGGACCGGCCCTCTAGGCGCGGCGTTCCGGATGCTCTCCGACATCTCCAGCCAGGATGAGACTTTAGCATCGTTGACCTCTGTTATCCGGTCCCCTTCGCGTATCCCGGCCGCTATCGCCGGATAACCCTCCATCGTCTCTCCTACGATTGTGTTGGAGAGATCCATTACGCCGTTCCCGTACAGGAAGAGGGCGGTCAGCAGCATGGCGAGGAGGATGTTGCTCACGGACCCGTTGGCGAGTATCAGGAAGCGCTTCCACGGGGCCTTGTCGTAGAACCCGGCGCCCTCCTCGACTGTCTCGTCCTCTCTTTCCTCTCCCATCCCGGCCAGGCGCACAAACCCTCCTACGGGGAGGGCGCGAAGCGACCAGACATTTCGCGCGCCGCGGCGTTTCATCAGGACAGGTCCCATCCCGAACGCGAACTCGTGCACCTGTACGGCGAAGAGTCTCGCGGTAAGGAAGTGCCCGAACTCGTGTACTATTACGCACACGCCGATTACCAGCAGAAAAGAGATAATGCTCGCCATTAGTAACGTCTCCTTAAAAGCATCGCCCGCGTCGCTTCTCGCAGGCGGCCATCGCAATACTTCTTCCTTCTATCATGATATCCAGTGCGTGCTCCAGCGTAAGCGGGGCGGAACCCGAGTAGCGCTCCAACACTTCCTCCACGACCGCAGGGATATCCATGAAACCTATCTTGCCATCCAAGAAGCATCCAACCGCGGCCTCGTCCGCCCCCACGAGAAGCGCAGGATAGGCGCCCCCCCTGTGCGCGGCATCTCTCGCGAGGCGTATACAGGGAAAGCGGACATCGTCCGGGGCCTGAAAGCTTAGTACCAATCCCTCAAGGGCCGGGGTGTTGCCTCGGTCGCGAGGACTGCGAGCCGGATGAAAGAGCGCCGACATCGCCGGTATGCCCATGTCGGGGGCTGACGCGCACATCTTGAAAGAGCCGTCCGAAAAGAGCACGATGCCGTGGATGAACGGATTGGGCGCCACCACCGCGTCAACCTGCGACGCAGAGAGAGAGAACAGGTACATCGCCTCGAGTATCTCTATCCCCTTGTTCATCAGGGAGGCGCTGTCCACGCTTATCTTGGCGCCCATGCTCCACACCGGGTGAGCGACAGCCATCGCGGGCGTTACTTTATCCAGTTCCTCCCTGGAGAAGTTTAGAAACGGGCCGCCCGAGGCCGTGAGGTAGATCTTTTTTACGGCGCTAGCGCTCTCTCCTGAAAGACACTGCCAGATCGCGTTGTGCTCGCTGTCGAGGGGACGCAACTGTCCCTCTTTTTTCGCCAGGGGCATTATCCAGGGCCCCCCGGCCACTATGCTCTCCTTGTTGGCCAGGGAGACCTCCTTGCCGCTTCTCAGGGCCTGCATAAGGGCCCCTACGGCACCGATGCCCGAGGAGGCCACCACGACGTGGTCGATATCCTGGCTGGAAGCGGGTTCACGCAGGCCCTCCTCGCCGGACAAAACCTTCACGCGTCCGACTTTGCCTGTGGATTGCGAGACGATCTCCTTGGCTCTCCCCGCCGCAGCATGGTCGGAGAAGACAAGCAGCGAGCAGGAGAACTCTTCCGCCAGCGCGATCATACGTTCGACCGAGGAGTTTGCCGCCAGGGCCGCAATCTCGAAGTGCTCGGGGAAGGATCGGCAGACCGACAGGACCGAACTGCCGACGCTTCCGGTGCAACCGATGATGTAGAGGCGCTTTCTCATCTGAGTATCACCCCGAATAGAATATAGACGAGCAACCCGTTGATAAGCGTGCTGTCAAACCGGTCAAGCACGCCCCCGTGTCCAGGAATGAGGCCGCCACTGTCCTTGACCCAGCTCTCGCGCTTTATCACCGACTCGGCCAGATCGCCGAGCTGGCCGGCGAAGCCGCAGATGGCGCCGACATAGAGAAACGGCATCGGGGGTATGTCTATCAACAGAGCGAGCAGCACGCTTGCCAGCAGCGAGGCCGAGAAGCCGCCTACGAACCCCTCCCAGGTCTTGTTCGGGCTTATGTTGACGCACAGACGGTTTTTACCCCATCTGGATCCGATCAGGTACGCGGCCACGTCGCAACTCCACGTGGATACAAACATGGCCAGTAGCAGCAGCCCTCCCCCGGGCAGGCGGCGCAACAGTATCATGAATGCCCATGGGATTGTTATGTAGACTATTCCTGAGATTGTGCCGCCCATGTTCCAGACCGCGAAGCTCTCGCCCGTGAGCTGTCTTCTGATTATCTCGATAAACAGAACCGCGAAGGCCGAGACGCTCAGCGCAAGCACGAGCGAGACGGGGTGAATGCCCTCGGACGCCGAGAATATTATCAGGCATGACGTGAGAAAACCTATGCCCTTGGACACCTTGAACTTGCGGGAGAGCATCCCGTAGTACTCGGCCAGCGATGCGAGGGCGACCGCCGCGGCGAAGAAGGTCCATATCATCCCGCCCACGTACAGGGATGTCATGGTCGCGGCGACTATGACCAGCGAGCTGCCTCCACGCACGGAAAGCTCTCGGATCTTGTCACTTGAGAGCGCCATAGCGTCTCTCCCTGTTTGCATAAAATTCCATGGCTTCAGCCAATTCCTTCCCTCCGAAATCCGGCCACAGCACGTCGGTGAAATAAAATTCGCTGTACGAGCTCTGCCACAGCCAGAAGTTGCTGATGCGCCTCTCGCCGCTCGTCCTGATCACGAGGTCGGGATCCGGGATGTCCGGAAGATACAGGAAGGAGCGGAACACATCCTCGGTGAGAGGCAACTCGACGCCCGCGCGAATCGCACTTTCCACGGCGTGAAGGATCTCCTGGCGGCCGCCGTAGTTCAAGCACGGAACAAGGGTGAGGCCGGTGTTCTCCCTGGTCTCGCCCTCCGCCCACTCCATCAGTTCCACTATGTCGGCGGGCATTGTATCTCTGCACCCGGCGAAGCGCAGTCTTACGTTCTCCCTTTTCATCTCGTCCACCTTGCGGCGCAGGACGAATCGAAAGATGCTCATGAGTCCGGACACTTCCTTCTCCGGCCTTCTCCAGTTCTCGGTTGAAAACGCGTAGAGAGAGAGATACTTGATCCCGATGGCGTCGGCCTCGCGCACCGTCCGTTCGATAGCCTTGACGCCGGCCCTGTGCCCCAGCAGGCGAGGCATCATTCGCTTCTTCGCCCAGCGCCCGTTGCCGTCCATGATGACAGCGACGTGACTCGGCAGAGAACTCACCGTATTCAAGTATTATTCACCCCCCTGCCTTATCGTGGAGAGTCTGTCTTTAAGCGCGTTTATATCCTGCCAGGTCAGGTCCTTGGGGCTTCCCTTCTTCCTTGAGTCGTTGCGAAGAAGGTAACTCGGGTGAAACATGGGGAAGAGCAGTATCCCGCGCCAGGGGAACCACCTGCCGCGAAGCGACGAGATGCCCTCGGAGGTCTTTAAAAGCCATTTGACAGGGGTATTGCCGAGGCAGACAACAATCCTGGGCCTGAGCAACGCCAGTTGCGCCTCCAGGAACTCGTTGCAGGCCATCATCTCCTTCGCCAGCGGTGTCCTGTTCTCAGGAGGCCGACACTTTACCACGTTCGTTATGAACACGTCGTCCCTGTCAATTCCGACCGACTGAAGGATGCTGGAGAGCAGTTTTCCCGCTCTGCCGACGAAGGCGATCCCCTGCTCGTCCTCCTCCGCTCCTGGACCCTCTCCGATAAAAACGAGCGGAGAGGTGCGGTTGCCCTGGCCGAAAACCGTTTTTTTGCGACAGGCGTGCAGCTCGCAGGCGGCGCAGGTCTCCACCCGCCTTTCCAGCTCCTCCCAGGCAAGGCCCGGATCGCTCCCTCCGTTGAAGACATTCATCGCAACCTGACCTCCACTATATGGATGTCAACTTCCTCCACATCCATACCGGTAAAATAACTGACGGCTGATGCCACCCTCTTCTGGTTGACAAGGCCTATCTGTCGAAAATCCATCTTCCCCGGCAAAACCTGGAGCGATGCCTCTATTGAAACAGCCTCCTCCCGGTAGCGGACTCTTACATCCTTGATAGACGCCACCTGGGGGTTTGACTTAAGGACGTGCCGCACGATATCCAGGACTGCGGAGGACTCGATCGACAGCTCCCCATAAAAGCTGAAGGGCGGGCGCACGATGGTCCGCTCCCCGTCCTCCCTGTCCACGCTCTTGAAGAGCCCCCTCAGGTGTCCGACCAGCTTTCCCGCGAAGTTCTTTCTTATCTGGGTCCTTGAGGCCGGGATCACATGCTGCCCCTTTTCGTGGCGTTCCCTTCTGGCCTTGATTATCTCCTCCGGCGACGCGACCTCTGTTATGTCGATTATCATCTCCGGATACGGCAGGCGCAGCGCGCGCGAGATCTTCTCCGCCATGGAGATCGACGTTGCAATGATCATCAGTTTCCTCGGCCTCTTCTTGTCGAGGAAGGATAGGACGGCTTTTCTGTGGTCTGGAAACTGGAACAGGGCTCTTCTGATCGCTCTGACCAGGTTCTTCTCGGCCTTGGCGCTCTTTCCGGCCATAATCCGACCCTTTGCGATGACAAGTCCATCATCAATTATATAATCCACCTCGTTCTCCAGCGCCACCACCTGCGCCCTCTGGCTCTTGCCGGTTCCGGCAGGCCCTACGAAGGCGATTACCCTGGTTTTGGGCAGATCAATCGACGGCATTTGCTAGGAGCGGGGCAACTCGGAGACGCCCTTGACGTCCTCTTCCGACGGTAGAATCGATATATTGGCGCCAATTGCTCTTAGTTTGTCCTCCAACTTCTCATAACCGCGGAATATATGCCCAAGGTTATGGACGCAGGTCGTGTCCCGAGCCGCCAGCCCGGCTATGATCAGGGCCGCGCCGGCCCGCAGGTCGGTGGCAAGCACGTCGGCACCGGCCAGGGACTCTACACCGTTGATTATGGCCGAGTTGCTCTGAATGTCTATCCTGGCGCCCATCTTGTTCAGTTCGCTGACGTGAAGAAACCTCGACTGGAACACGCTCTCCTGGACGACGCTCGTCCCCTCGGCGAGGCAGAGAGCGGCCATCACCTGAGGTTGAAGGTCGGTTGGAAAGCCCGGGTACGGAAGAGTCTTGAGTGAAACCGACTTGAGCCGACCGGAGGGATAAATCGTAACCTCGGTGTCGCTCACGGAGAGTAGCGCCCCCGCCTCCTCCAGCTTGGCGAGCAGGGAGTCGATGTGGTTCGGTATTATATTGGCGACCGTCACCTCGCCGTTCGTAGCGGCACCGGCGAGTATGTAGGTCGATGCCTCGACCCTGTCGGGGATGATGTTCGCCGAAGAGCTTTTCAGGCCCTCCACTCCTTGGATTCTTATTACCCCCGTTCCGTCCGCCTCGATGATAGCGCCCATGGAGCGAAGCGCGTCCACCAGGTTGAAAATCTCAGGCTCCCTGGCGGTGTTTTCCAGGATGGTCTCGCCCCTGGCAAAGACGGCAGCCATCATGAGGTTCTCGGTCGCCCCCACAGAGGGGAAATCAAGGTATATCCTGCACCCCTTCAGCACTCCGGCCTGGGCGTGAACTGCGCCATGCACCAGTTCTATTGACGCCCCCATCCTGGTGAGTCCCTTGAGATGAAGGTCTATCGGACGGCTGCCGATCGAGCATCCTCCGGGAAGTGGCATTACTGCCTTGCCGCACCTGGCGAGCAGCGGTCCCAGCACGAGCGAGGAGGCCCTCATCTTTCGCACCAGGTCGGGCGGAGTCTCCCATGAGATATCAAGGGGGGTTGAGATCTCCATCTTCTGGTCCTTGAACTGGACCGACGCCCCCAGGCTGCGAAGAAGGTCCGCCATGGTGACTACGTCCAGAAGATTGGGCACCCTGTTTATCGTTAATTTTTCCCCTTTTAGCAGAATCGCCGCGGCCATCACGGGCAGCGCTGCGTTCTTTGCTCCCTGCGCCAAAACCCTGCCCTTCAGTGGCGTCCCGCCAATTATCTTCATTTTGGATTCCAATTTAATATTCCCCCTGAATAACGATTATGGAGACCCCGGCCGGGACTCGCGAGTCAGCGCACTACAGGCTGAAGAACTTCAGGATCATGTCCGAAATTCTCTCCGAGGCATCTCCGCTTCCAAAAGGGTTGGCTCCCCTGTTTAAGAAGCTGTTTCTGAAGGCTTCGTCGATCAGAATCCTGAAGGCCGTATCGGCGATAGTACTCCGTTCCGTGCCCACCAGCGTTGCTGTCCCCGCCTCCAGGGCCTCCGGCCTCTCGGAAGTGCTCCTCATGACCAGCAGGGGGACCTTGAGCTCGGCGGACTCCTCCTGGACGCCTCCGCTGTCGCTGAGAATCAGGGAGCTCCTCTTCATTGCCCAGACAAAATCGGGATAATCGAGAGGCTCCGACAGTATCACCCGCTCATTTTCACCGAGGTGTCTTTTGATGACTCCTCGCACCGAGGGGTTCTTGTGAAGCGGTATGAGAACGCGCACTTCGTCATTTCTGTTCAGGATGTCCGTGACGGCGCCGCATATGGACTCCAGCGGCTCCCCCCACGATTCCCTGCGATGAGACGTCATAAGTATGAGGGGTCCCGTGAACGACTGCAGACCGGCCAGTTCCTCGCATAAATCATGTTTCTTGGCGAGCGCTATTTTCAACGCGTCGATCACGGTGTTGCCCGTGACAGACATGGTGTTTCCAGTTACAGGCAGGCCTTCGCCTCTCAGGTTCGCCGCCGCGCGCTCGGTCGGGGCGAACCACAGCGAAGCGAGCCTGTCCGTCAGAGCCCTGTTAGCCTCCTCTGGAAACGGGCTGGACATATCGCCGCTCCTGAGGCCGGCCTCGACATGGCCAACCGGAATCCTCCTGTAAAAGGCAGCGAGCGCCGACGCCATAGTGGTCGTAGTGTCGCCGTGCACCAGCGCCAAGTCCTGCGGGTGGCGGTCCAGGAAGTCGCCCACACCCTTCAGCACCTTTACGGTGATTCCGTCTAGGGTCTGCTGCTTTTCCATGATCGACAGGTTCACATCCGCCCTGATGTCGAAAAAGTGCAGGGCCTGGTGCAGCATATGAAGGTGCTGTCCGGTGGAGAGGACTGTGACTGCAAAGCGCTTCCTGCGAAGTGCATGTATGAGAGGGGCCATCTTTATTCCCTCGGGGCGTGTTCCTACAACACAGACGATCTTTTTCACCATGGCAGATTATACCTCGCAATACCACGTTGACATACGCCAAGGCAACCCCGACAGGGCCTGCTTCGGGGCCGCTAGCATCACCGAACTCTATAAAATATAACGACCAAGGAAGAAAAGCCCCCCCGCCAGAAGCAACAGGTGCGCGGTGCTGAGAAAAACCACCGTCGAGACCTGCCCCCACCCGCGATCCATCAGGCGATGATGTATATGGCCGCGGTCCGGAGAAAAGGGTGACCTGCCCTTCATCGACCTTCTCATTATAGCAAAGAGCGTGTCCGCGGCGGGTATGCCGCCGATTAAAAACAGGTAAAACGGGAGCTCGAGCACCGGTACTCCGTCGATGAAATCGACGGTCGAACAGATGAAAAGGGTTGAATATAGAAAACCCAGCAGCGTTGTCCCCCCGTCGCCGAGGAAGGTCTTCGCCCTTGGGAAGTTCCATGGAAGAACACCGGCTGCCAGGGCGGCTACAGGGGCGAATGCGCCGGCAAATCCAAAAGCGGACAACGCCAGGGAGGAGGCGATGAAAACGGAGAGGCATAGCCCGTTTACCCCGTCTACAAGGTTGAAGGCGTTGATCATACCTGCGACCCAGAGCAGGCAGACCGGCCAGTGGCGGAGTGGAAAACCCGGGAGGGCGATCAGAAATATCCCGGAGGCGGCCGCATGAAAAAGCAGCCGCACGCCGGGCTTTAACGTTCGCATGTCATCCCAGTAACCGCTCAGGAAGACCAGCGTCCCTCCGAAGGCCAGGGCTCGAAACGTACTGGCCTCTGTGACTGCGTAGAGGCTCCAAAGTAAAAAACCGAGCCAGAGGACAATCCCGGCCCCCCTGGGTGTGACGGAGCTATGGGTCTTACGCCCTCCCGGCAGGTCGACAATACGATAGCGGTTCGACAGAATAATGGAGAGCGGCGTTACCGCAACTCCCCAGATGAAGAGCAGTGTTGATGCTACGAGAAGGGACGGGGTTCCTATGTCCACTTTTTATTCTCTTATTTTGTGCCGTACAGCCGGTCGCCCGCGTCTCCAAGGCCCGGCACTATGTATCCGTGCCCGTTCAGGTGGCTGTCCAGCGCAGCGGCATAAATATCCACGTCCGGATGTTCGGCGTGCACCTTCGATACTCCCTCCGGGGCGGCGATTATGCATACGAGGGAGATTTTTTTGCCTCCCTTCTCCTTGACGAGGCTTATCGCCGCGGCCGCGGATCCCCCGGTGGCCAGCATCGGATCCAGTACGAGGACGTCTCTTTTGTCGATGTCTCCCGGGAGCTTGCAGTAGTATTCTACGGGGAGCAGGGTGTCCGGGTCCCTGTACAGCCCGATGTGGCCGACCTTGGCGTTGGGAACGAGCTGCAATATTCCGTCGACCATGCCGAGCCCGGCCCGGAGTACGGGGACTATCGCAAGATCCTTCCCGGCCAGCGCGTAGGCCTCCGTCTTCGCCAGCGGGGTCTCCACTTCGATCTTGACGAGGGGGAGATTGCGCGTCATCTCGTACACCATGAGTCCGGCGATCTCCTGCACAAGCTCCCTGAACTCCTTTACCGAAGTGTTCTTGTCGCGGATCATGCTGACCTTGTGCTGAACCAGGGGGTGTTCGAAGAGCACGGTCTTCCCCTCCTCGGAGAAGGAGCAGCTTGGACAGATTTTGTGCTCGTAATCCGAAATTTTACTGATCCTCCTGATGTGGCGGTCCCCCTCGAACTCGGTTGAAATCCAGACATCGAGGATATTTTTCGCAAGTTCCGCGCTGATGATCCTGGCGCCCATGGTAAGGATATTCGAATTGTTATGGAGACGGCTGTAGCGGGCCGTGTCGACGTCATGGCAGTGAGCGGCATAAACGCCCGGGACTTTGTTGGCAGCTATGCTCATGCCGACTCCGGTTCCGCACAGGAGCAGCCCCCTGTCGGCACGGCGGTTGGCAACCGCCTCACCTACCCTGAAGGCGACGTCGGGATAGTCGCACGAGACGGTATCTGTATCCGTACCCATATCCAAAGCCTGTATTCCACTTTTTGAGGCAAGGTGATCGAGGAGCAGTTTTTTCAGAGAGTACGCAGCATGATCGGAACCAACGGCAATTATCATGAATAGATTCCCCCTTGTGTATCAGGAAAAGATCGGACGTAAACAGTGCTCTCTAATAATAGCACTTGACGAAAGGCGCGCACAAGTCCGAGGAAAACCAAAAAAAGGAGGCCCCCATTCTACTGGAGAGCCTCCGGAATTTACCGCCTTGGCAGGTCTCGGATCAAGTCAGCAGGGTCAGCATGACCCCGGCCGCCACGGCGGTGCCTATCACGCCGGCCACGTTTGGCCCCATCGCGTGCATCAGCAGGTAGTTGCCAGGGTTCTCCTGCTGAGCTACGCGCTGTACCACGCGGGCCGCCATGGGAACTGCGGACACTCCGGCGGATCCAATCATCGGGTTGATCTTCCCGCCGCTCCACTTCTTCAGCAGCTGTCCGAACAGCACTCCGCCGGCGGTGCTAAAGATGAAGGCCACCAGGCCGAGGAATATTATCTTGAGCGTGGCGGGAGTGAGAAACCTCTCGGCGTTCATCGTCCCCCCTACGGACAGCCCGAGGAAGATCGTAGTGATGTTCAGTATCTCGTTTTGAGCCGCGAGGTTGAGCCTCTCCGTCACTCCGCATTCGCGAAGCAGGTTGCCGAACATCAGCACTCCCACCAACGGCACGGAGGCGGGAAGTATCAGGCCGGATGCTATGGTCGTCACTATCGGGAAGAGGACCTTCTCCAGTTTGCTGACGGGACGCAGTGTCGCCATCCTGATGTTCCTGTCGGCCTTCGAAGTGAGAAGCCTAATGACCGGCGGCTGGATCAGCGGCACCAGCGACATGTAGCTGTAGGCGGCCACCGCTACGGCGCCCAGCACCTGCGGCGCCAATTTCATAGTCAGGTAGATGCTCGTCGGGCCGTCCGCGCCGCCTATGATCGCTATCGACGCAGCCTCTTTTATCGTGAACCCCATCGTCATGGCGCCGAAAAGAGCAATGAACACACCAAGCTGGGCCGCGGCGCCAAGCAAAAACGTCACCGGGTTGGCTATCAACGGCGCAAAGTCCGTAAGGGCACCTATACCCATGAAGATGATTACCGGGTAAATCTCGTGCTCCGTGCCGAAGAATACGTAGTACAAAAAGCCCCCCTCGTCCATTATCCCGGACAACGGCAGATTAACCAGAAGGCAGCCGAATCCGATGGGGACCAGCAACAGGGGCTCGAAGCCCTTGCCTATGGCCAGGTAGAGCATGACCAGCGAAACCGTGATCATCGTAAGGTGACCACCGGTCAGCCCCGCAAAGCCGGAGGCCTCCAGTATCTCTCTTATCGCTAAAAAGTAGCTATCCATCTCGCGCTGCTCCCCTCGTCGTCATCTACGCCGGCTCAGGCGATGACCATCATGACGTCGCCGGTGTTGACCGCATCGCCCTCGCGGCAGCGTATCTCCTTCACCACTCCGTCGGAGGGGGAGAATATCTCGTTCTCCATCTTCATTGCCTCGAGTACTATGACTATCTCGCCGCTCTTCACGGGGCTTCCCACGGAGACCGCTACCTTGAGTATCTTGCCCGGCATGGGGGCCTCGACGGCTGCGCCTCCGGTTACGGGCGCAGGAGCCGCAACGGGCGCTGGTGCAGGTGAGGGTGCAGGTGCGGGCACCGCAGGAGCGGGCGCAGCTGCGGCAACAGGCATTGGCGCGGGCGCAACGGCCGCCGCGGGAACGGGTGTCGGCGCGGCCGAGCCCAGCTCTTCGACTTCCACCGTGTAGGATGTTCCATCAACTGTTATTCTATACTTCCTGCCCATCTGTAACGAGCCTCCTTATAATTTTAGTTGCTTGCACTTCTACATTGTCGCAATAGATGCGATTACTTCCAGTCGCGCTCGAAACCGTGAATGCCCTCGGAGAGGGCGGCACTTCTCCATCCATAGGATCGGATATGACGCATGCTTGCGCTGTCCGAGCGGACGACGCTTGTTATGCGGCCGTTGATGCCCGAGGCGACAACTGCGGCTGTCAGGACGGCCATCAGGCGTCCGTCGGAGGCTGGAGCGGACTGTTTCGCGCTCGCGGCCGGTCCGTTAGTCGCGTTTCCTGCCGGAGGCTCTTTTTTCTTGCGATCAAGCGCCTGAGCCATGTACTGTATTGCGTATATGACTCCCGTCAGGCCGCCCAGCACCAGGAAGACCACGCTGAACGCGATGACGCACATCGTGAAGGCCCCGCCAACGCCGGACAAACCCTCCGTCGCCCTAGCCGCGCCCTCGACCGCCTCCACGGCAGCGCTTACTGTTGCGGTTTCCATACTAGTTTCACTCTCCCTTGCTAAATACTTTAGTGGGGCATGACGCCATGTTTGCGCCTGGGCCTGAGGTCGCGCCTGTTCTCCGAGGCGATGAGCGCTCGCCAAATCTCTCCTCGAGTGGCCTCTGGAAGGACTACGCGATCGACGAATCCACGTTCCGCCGCGACGTACGGGTTTGCGAACGCATCGCGGTACTCCTCGATCTTCCTCGTCCTGGTCGCCGCGGAGTCCTCGGCGGCCTCGATCTCGCGCCGGAAGACGATGTTGGCGGCTCCCTCCGCGCCCATCACCGCGATCTCGGCCTGCGGCCAGGCGATGACCATGTCCGCCCCCAGGGCCTTGCTGCACATCCCAAGGTAGGCGCCCCCGTAGGCCTTTCTCAACACCACGGTGATGAGCGGCACGGTGGCCTCGCTGTACGCGTAGAGCATCTTCGCACCGTGGCGGATTATGCCGCCGAACTCCTGGGCGGCGCCTGGCAGGTAGCCGGGCACGTCTACGAAGGTCACTATCGGAATATTGAAGGCGTCGCAGTGCCTGATAAAGCGGCTGGCCTTGTCGGATGCGTCGATATCTAGGCATCCTGCGAGATGAGCGGCCTGGTTTGCGATGATCCCGATGACCTTGCCTCCGAGACGGGCGTAACCTACGACTATGTTTCGGGCCCAGAGAGACTGAACTTCGAAGAAGTCCGCTCCGTCGACGACCCTGCGAATGACCTCGCGCACATCGTAACCCTTGTTGGGGTTGACCGGGACTATCTCGCGCAGCTCCATGTCCTCTCTCATGGGGTCGTCCCCGGACTCCTTATCGGGGGCGTCCTCGAGGTTGTTCTGCGGAAGGTAACCGAGGAGCTTCCTGACCTGAGCGAAGCAGTCGACTTCGGTCTTGGCGGTGAAGTGGGCGTTGCCGCTCTTGCTGTTGTTCGCCAGGGAGCCGCCTATCTGCTCGCTTGTGACCTCCTCGCCGGTCACTGCCTTTATGACCGCAGGGCCGGTGATGTGCATGATCCCAGTTCCCTCGACCATGAAGATATAGTCGGTCAGGGCCGGGCTGTAGACCGCGCCTCCCGCGCTCGGGCCGGCGATCACCGATAGCTGGGGGATTACTCCGCTGGCCAGGGTATTGCGGAAAAAGATCTTGCCGTACCCGTTAAGCGAGTCGACGGCCTCCTGTATGCGTGCTCCGCCGCTGTCGTTTATTCCAACTACCGGGCTGCCGGTACTGAGCGCCATATCCTGGATCTTGCAGATCTTCTCGGCGTGCATTTCGCCCAGAGAGCCGCCCAGGACGGTGAAGTCCTGGCTGAAGACGTATACCTTGCGCCCCTCCACGAGGCCCCACCCCGTGACGACTCCGTCGCCCTCGAAGACGGTCTTGTCCAGGCCGAAGTGCACGCACCTGTGGTGGACGAACTCGTCCACCTCGTTGAAGGTGCCCGGATCCAGCAATAGTTCAATACGTTCCCTGGCGGTCAGTTTGCCTTTCTCCTTCTGCCTGACAACCGCCTTCTCTCCGCCTCCCTGGCGCGCGCTCTCCCGCTTCGCCAACAGCTCCTCGCAAAGCTCATCCATCGTTCGCTGCGACATCTGGTGAATCTTCCTCCTCCGTAGCCCCGCGATCCGCGCGGTCACAGGGCAGTATTTTTCTCAGCACATCCTCGGCGACAGCGTAAGGATTGGTCCTCCTGGAAAGTAAGAGATTCATTACCTCGTCGGTCCTGTGTGCGCTCCACTCCCTCTCTGCCAGCCTGGTGAGGCTCTGCAGCAGGACAGCCTCCACCTCGAAGGCCAGGCGCCGCCACTCTCGGCGCACTCCGTCGGGGTTCTCCTTGAGGAAAACCCCGTGAGCGACCAGGCTGTCCACGAGCTCCTCCACCCCCGTCCCATCCTCCGCCACTGTCAGGTGGACCGGAGGAGTCCACGACCTGTCCTTCACCAGGTCCAACATCAGCCTCACTTCAGCGGCAACTCTGTCCACACCCGGCTTGTCGGCCTTGTTTATCGCGAAGACGTTCGCGATCTCCATGATCCCGGCCTTCATTATCTGTATGTCGTCCCCCATTCCGGGCACCAGGACCACGCAGACCGTGTCCGCTATCTTTATGATGTCCACTTCCGACTGGCCGACACCTACCGTCTCGATGATGATCACGTCGTAGCCGCATGCGTCCAGAAGTATAAGCGACTCTTTCGCGCCCCTGCTCAGGCCTCCCAGGGATCCGCGCGTCCCCATGCTCCTTATGTATACCCCTGGATCCCCCGTATGGCGCTGCATGCGAATCCTGTCCGCCAGGATGGCACCGCCCGAGAACGGGCTGGACGGGTCGACCGCTATGACCGCTACCTTCTTGCCCCGTCGCCGGAAACTTTCGATCACTTTGTCGGTAAGAGTGCTCTTCCCCGCGCCGGGGCTCCCCGTGATGCCGAGCACCATGGCTCTGCCGCTCAGAGGATAGATGCGCTTAAGCAGCTCGTCCTTTTCCGGCGTGTCGTTCTCGATCAGGCTGATTATCCTGGCTATGGACCTGATATCGCCGGCGAGCGCCTTTTCCAGGAGTTTTTCCACGGCGGAAGCGCTACTCCTCGGCACGTTTTTTTGCCACGGCCTCTTCAAGCCATTTCACGCAGACCGACGTCGGGGTGCCGGGTCCGAAGATCGCCCCGGCTCCGGCCTCCAACAGGGCGGGGATGTCGCTGTCCGGGATCACTCCTCCGCCGAAGATGATGACGTCCCCTGCGCCTCTCTCCCTTAGCAGCTCGATTATCCTGTTGAAGTAGAATGTGTGCGCCCCCGAAAGGATGCTAATCCCGACCGCATCCGCATCCTCCTGGATGACGGTGTCGACGATCTGCTCGGGCGTCTGCCTGAGCCCGGTGTAGATGACCTCGGATCCGGCGTCCCTCAAGGCCCTGGCAATGATCTTCGCTCCCCTGTCATGCCCGTCCAGGCCGGGCTTCGCCACGACAACCCTGATTTTTCTCTCGTTCATGAAAAAGATCCCTCCGTTGTGTTTGTCCTCTGCGGTGGAGGCTACAGAACTATATTCTCCGTGTACTCGCCAAATACCCGGCGAAGAACGCCGCATATCTCGCCCTCCGTGGCGTAAGCCCTCACGGCGTCGATTATCAGGGGCATGAGGTTCCGAGATTCGTCCGCCGCAGCTGCTTGGATCGCGTCAAGTGCGTTGTTTACAGCGATGTTGTCGCGCGACCGCCTCAGGTCGGCCAGTTTCTTTATCTGCCTCTCCCCGACCGAGGCGTCCACGGACAGAAGCTTCATGTCCTTGTTGGACTCCTCGATCTTGTACTGGTTCACGCCGACGACGACTGCCTGTTTGGACTCTACCGAGCGCTGGTACTCATAGGCGGAGTCCTGGATATGCTTTTGTACGTAGCCCTTTTCTATGGCGACGAGCATCCCGCCCATCTCGTCTATCTGCTGAATGTACTCGAAGGCCTTCTTCTCGATTTCGTCGGTAAGAGACTCTATCGCGTAGCTTCCTGCCAGCGGGTCCACCGTGTTCGTGACTCCCGATTCGTTGGCTATGATTTGCTGGGTCCTCAGCGCTATCATGACGCTCTTCTCGGATGGAAGGGCGAGGGCCTCATCCATGCTGTTGGTATGAAGCGACTGGGTCCCACCCAGCACCGAGGCCAGGGCCTGCATTGTCACGCGGACAATATTGTTCTCGGGCTGCTGGGCTGTCAGGGTGCTGCCCCCGGTCTGGGTGTGGAACCGGAGCATCTGCGCCTTCGGATTGGTCACCCCGAACCTCTCCTTCATCAACTTTGCCCACATCCTCCTGGCGGCGCGGAACTTCGCGACCTCCTCCAGGAAGTCGTTGTGAGCGTTGAAGAAGAATGAGAGCCTCTCGCCGAACACGTTCGGATCGAGCCCCTTGGATCGCGCGGCCTCGACGTAGGCTATCCCGTCGGCGAGGGTGAATGCCACCTCCTGCGCCGCCGTGCTGCCGGCCTCCCTGATGTGGTACCCCGATATGGAGATGGTGTTCCACTTCGGCACGTGCCTGCTGCAGAATTCGAAGATGTCGGTTATGAGGCGCATCGAGGGCTTGGGGGGAAATATGTAGGTTCCTCTGGCTATGTACTCCTTCAGTATGTCGTTTTGGATGGTCCCCGACAGGTCGCTCATCGGGACTCCCTGCTTCTCGCCCACGCAGATGTACATAGCCAGCAGGACGCTGGCCGGGGCGTTGATGGTCATGGAGGTTGACACCTTGTCCAGCGGTATCTGGTCGAACAGGATCTCCATGTCCTTCAGACTGTCGATGGCGACCCCGACCTTGCCGCACTCGCCCTGGGCCATCGGGTCGTCTGAGTCGAAACCTATCTGGGTAGGCAGGTCGAATGCAACCGACAGCCCGGTCGTCCCGGACGCCAGCAGGTAGCGGTACCTCTCGTTGGACTCCTCTGCGGAGGCGAAGCCGGCATACTGGCGCATGGTCCAGAATCTGCCGCGGTACATCGTGGACTGGACGCCCCTCGTGAACGGGTACTCTCCGGGGAATCCGATCTCCCTCATGTAGTCGGAATCTCCGCAAACCTCCGGCCCGTACAGGCGTTCGAGCGGGATCCCGCCGCCCGTCGCAAAGACCTCTTTCCGCTCCTTGTGCTTCTGAAGGGACTTCGCCACCCCGGATTCGTAACGGGCTTTCGCTTCCATGTACTCCTTGTTCATTCCTATCTCTCCCTCTTTGAAAATAGCCTCTATAAGGTCGTTTTATTCACAGCAGGTCGGGCCACATGGGAATCCAGTCGCGCATGGAGACAGTTCCGATGTCAAGGTAGACTGACAGGGTCGATCTGCTGGGGAAGCCCGAGGAGGACTCGTCAGTGGGCAGGACCACCCGTATCTTGCCCGAGGAGTACTCCGGGAAGGGACCCCAAACGCCGTTAGGCACGAATGTCACCTCGCCACCCGTCAACGCGGACCCTCTGATCAGCTCTACCGATGGCGGCTCGTCGGCGAACACGAAGATCCGAATGCGGTTTTGCAGGCAGAAAGACGCGAATTGGATGATGTCGGCCTGGGAAAACACCGTGCTCGCGGCGACCACAACGTTTGCGACATCACCTCTCCTGGAGTGCCACTGTTGAGAAAGGGCGATCAACAGGTCCTTCCCCGAAGCGGCGGGAATGCCCTCACCGGTATTAGTCCGGATCGTCTGCGGAGGTTTGAAGAAGAGGGTGAACCCCTGGTCCGGCTGAGTCCGAGCCGAGTAGTCACCGCCCAGGAGGCGGTTGTTCCAGACCGAGGAAGTCACGGCCCTGTTCATCCCCATGTAGGTTATGAAGGGACCGCTGACACAGGCGTCCATCAGGAAGCTCTCCCTGTCCGGCTCCCTCGAGATGGAGGGGTTGGAGATGGAGAGCGAGGCGATCGCGTCCCCGAGGGGTACCGGAAACATCTCCCAAATATGGGTCCCCGAGATATCGATGGAGTACACCCGGTCCTTCAAGGAGAACAGGGACCAGGCCTGCTCGCTCTCCGAAAGAACGGTCTCAACATCCGCCGCCATCCTCCTGGAGAAGGAGATCCTGGCTCTCAGCACCCCGCCCTGCTCCTGCAGGATGAAAAGGTCTCCGAGCGATGACCATGCCAGGTCCCTTGGCGACGGGGCGTCGATTGAAAAACGCAGGTTTTCGTCCCGCAGAGACTGGATGAAGACCCTGTCGTTACCCCGGTCCGCGACCGCCAGCCATGCACCGTAGACTGCTACCGCCACGGGTTCGAAGAGGCGTTCCCCCTCGGGGAATGCGATCTCTCCCTTGTATTCCAGGCCCGGCGTTGAATACAGGGTCAGGTTGCGCGATGCAGCGCTCGAAACGACCATCAATCCGGCCGAGACCAGAGCGCCATCTGAGGGCATTACGGGTATCCTCCCGAGTTCGATCGGAGCGCGCTCCCCTTCGCGCACTTCGAGCACAGTCCCCTGCTCGGTCAATATGTACAAGCCCTTGGAACCGGTCGGGATTGCCGCCACCGGGGCATCGGCCTCTGTCGACTGGAGCGCCTCCTCGCCTGGAAACCTGAACAAAACCCTGTTGCCAAAGGTGTCGGCAATGAACACTCCGTCTCCGAAGGAGGAGGTCTTCCCAAGACCCTTGATTCCCAATGTATTGAGAGTGCCGAGGGAGAAGACTTTTTTTACGTCTTTTTTCGAGGATGATATTCGGGATTGGACCGCTTCCCCCGCAATAAACTCCTTTAAATGAAGGTCCTCCGTCCAGAAGCGCTCGAGAATCCGCGGGGCGGCGCTGTCTCGCGGGCGTACCTCGAGGTAGTACCTTATCGACCTGGCCGCCTCGTCGATGCGTCCCATTCGACGTAAGACCAGCCCCCGCATAAGGTAGTAGTCCACAAAGTAGGTGTTCAAGGAGAGCGCCCTGTCCAGGTTTTCGAGGGCCTGTGCGTAATCTCGGGCCAGGAATTGCGAATATGCGGCGGCGAAAAGGCGCTCCGCTCCCTCCCTGTCGGCGGACGGGAGGGTATCGGCGCTCGCAGGGGGCGTGCAAGCCAGAATCAAAAGCAGCGTTAATAAAGCGCTGATCCAGGTAGTTGCGGGCCGTTGGATTCCCATTGCACTCCCCTTTCGTTCCGCGCAGTCATCCGGACAAGTGGGAAACCGGATTTCACAGGTATCCGGATATAATGTCCTTCCCCGCGAAGGAGTAGAAGGCCAGGATGATCGAACCCGCGAAGAGGAAACCCAGAAGAAACCTCAGGTATAAGACCCAAATCGCGCCCCCCGGCAGAAGGCCGCTCTGGATGCGCACGACAATTCTGGCCACTAAGAGCGACAGAATGAACAGAGCGAGGGCTAACAGAGCTTGAATATTGACGACAGGCATAAAATTCACCAGCAATAAAAAAAAATTTTCGCGTACTGTGTAAGGATACTCCATAAAAAATCATTGTGCCACTTGGAAAAATGAGTTTCTTGAGTTGTTGAGGCAGAAAAAAAAGAGAATAAAGATCGCAAAAAAACCGGCTTGGCAGCACGGCTGAGGTCCATGAGGAGTTGTGCTGTCAAGCCTGTCCGGGTTTGCTACATAATCAACACGGGTTTCAGCAGGAGGCCTGCATGGTGCCTTCCATAGCTTTGCCATCCTTGAGATGGATCTGTTTGAGGACGGACACCGCAACTTCAAGTGCCCTCTTGCCGTCCGAGATCCCGACCAGCGGCTGTCTGCCCTCCCGCACGCACATCACGAAGTGCTGCAGTTCCAGCTTTAGGGGCTCGCTCTTCGGGAACACCGGGTGTTCGATGACCTCCACCAGGCTGTTGCTGCCCTGGCGGACGCACCTGTTTATCGAGACGTCTTGCGTCTCGTAGTCTATAGTGACGTAGCGCTCCGGCTCCATTATCTCCAGCTGACGAAGCCGTCTTTCCGAAACGCGGCTCACCAGGATCTGCGCCATGGATCCGTTTGCGAAGGTCAGTTGGGCCGAAGCGATGTCCTCGTGATCTGACCTTATGCACCTGCCTGTTGCCGACAGACCGACTATCTCGGAGCGAACCAGGGAGAGGATGATGTCTATGTCGTGGATCATCAGGTCGAGCACCACTCCGACGTCGCTTATCCTGGGGGTGTAGGGCCCCAGCCGGCGGGACTGAAGGAACAAGGGCTCGTGGATGATCTTCGAGATGTACTGCACCGCGCTGTTGAAACGCTCAATGTGCCCCACCTGGAGGACAAGGTCGGACTCGGCCGCGAACCTCAGCAACTCCTCCGCCTCCTCGACGGTGGTCGTCACCGGTTTCTCTATCAGCACGTGGATTCCGTTCATAAGAGCTTTTTTAGCGACCTCGTAGTGCATGCAGGTGGGGACTACCACGCTGACCGCCTCCGGCGCCGCTCGGTCGATGAACTCGTCAAAAGATGTGAACCAGGGAACGCCGAGGCTCTCCCCTATGGCGGCGGCCCTGCTTTCGTTCAAGTCCACCACTCCGACCAGGTTAGCTCCCAACAGCTCGGTATAAACTCGCGCATGGTGCTGCCCAAGGTGCCCGACCCCGACCACGCCGACTCTCTTCAGTTCCACGGCTCTTCAACTCCTTTGGTGACGTTGAATCCTCTCTCCCTTATATGATTCTCACAGAATAGGAGTGTTCATTGGCACCGGAGAAAATATATCACATAAAAAAACCTCGCTGTTGCTCCTAGCCGGGTTGCGTGCAAAATACTCTCAGAACCCGGATCAAACCAACGAGGTCTCAATCCGGGCCAGCAGGAAGAGCCTGCACTTCTCGTCCCCCCTCCTGTACGAGTAACACAGGTCGGGCCTCTCGAAGGTGCAGATCGGCACGCGGCAGATGTTCTCGAGACGCACACCTGAACTAAGCAGCTGGTCGCGCAGCTGCGCGCCCAGGTCGAAGCGGGCGGCCTCCTCTTGAATGTCGAGGTTCGCCTCGTTGAAGGCTGCTAGCCCCTTAATGGTCCACGGGTCGTCGAGCAGCCTGGAGTAGTGTTCTCGACCGATTCCCGGCCCGATCCAGCAGTAGGTGTGCTCCGGGTCGGCTCCAATTTCGGCTGCGAGATGTTCACAGGTCCTCCCGGCTATGTTCTGCACCACCCCTCTGTACCCAGCGTGCACGAGCGCTATCCAGGGGCGAGGCTCTTGCGAGGCCATTATCACTGGGAAACAGTCGGCGAACCTCAGCGACCCCTCCACTCCTGGCCTGGTCAGGAGGACACCATCCCCCTCCGGCCTGGTCGGAAGAGAGAACTCCGCGGCGTCCGGTACGATACGGACGCCATGTACCTGGCGGGGGGCCAACAGAGGTACCGAGGCAGGCTCCGCCCCGGCAATCGCACGCCTCGCAGCGCCCGGCTCTCCCATAGCTTCATCCATGACAGATCCTCGTAGGTACATTCGGATAAAAAAGGGCGAGTCCGGCGAAGGTGGCAGATACTCGATGCAGGGTGCGGCCGCAGTCCCGTCGATTCGGAAGGATGGGATGCCCATCAGACTGCACCCTCCTCCAGGAGCCTCCTGAGCCTTGGCCTGGTGAAACCAACCAGGTACAGGCTTCCGCAGCACACCGCCACCTCAGAGGCGAGGCGAGCCTCTCGTAGCGCCTCGATCGGGTCTGGCAGGGCCAGGACATCGTCCTGTCCCCATCCGGCCTCAATCGCGGCCCGAGCCAGCGTCTCGGCGGCGGCCGACCTCGGGTTGCCTGGGACCTGGGTGCACCAGAGCCTGGAACCGGCCTCCCGCAGCATGGACAGGCATTCATTGTAGGGTTTGTCCTTCATGCACCCGTAGACCAAGCCGACTGTCCGACCGGCGTACATGGATTTGATGTTCTCGACAAGCCTCGCCACGCCCCCGGTGTTATGGGCGCCGTCGAGGATCGTCACCGGGCTGTCGTCGACGATCTCGAATCTTCCCGGCCATTCTGTTCTCGAGACCCCGGTGACTATGCTCTCGCAGGTTAGGCCCCCGAACTGGCTCGACAGGAGGAATGCCCCCGACACTGCGAGCGAGCTGTTCTCAACCTGGTGAAGTCCCGCGAGCCTCGTCCTGATCTCGAGCGCGGGGCAGCTCAGCCACTCTCGACCGCGACAAGCGCCATCGTCCAGGCGCAAGGTGCAGGTGTACGACAGAGATCCAGGGAGAGAATGCACATTGTCCGCGGCGCACACCTCGTCGACAACAAGGGGAACCGCGCCAAGACGGGATGCTGTGTCGAAGAAGAGGTGGGAGAGTTCGGGCGGGTTTCCGGAGAATATTGCCGGGACTCCACTCCTCATGACGGCGAATTTTTCCTTCGCGATCAACTCGATCGTGTCCCCGAGGAACTCGGTGTGATCCATGGATATGGAGGTCACCAGCGTGAGCCTCACATCCTTGAGCATGTTCGTCGCATCAAGTCGGCCTCCGAGGCCGGCCTCGACCACCGCGATCTCGACTCCCTCCCGCTCGCAAAGCATGAATGCGGCGGCGGTCACCAGCTCGAAGAAGGTCGGGGGGTCCCCCGTCAGTTCGCGGTCTTCAATCATCGTATCCTCGATTATACGCGCGCACTCCGCCCACTCCTCCACCGGGAGCGCCTCTCCGTTAAGGAGCAGGCGCTCCGACGGGGATTCCAGGTGGGGGCTGGTGTACAGCGCGGTCCGGTATCCCGACTCTCTCAGCATCCTCTCGGTGAATGCGGCGGTGGATCCCTTGCCGTTCGTCCCGACAACGTGGACGGCTGGAAACTTGGACTCGGGGTTCCCGAGCAGGTCAAGCAGACGTCCGACGCGCTCGAGTCCCGGGCGAATCCCGGGGCTAGCCAGGCGCGTAAAAAGGTCCTCGAGCTGCTCGAAGTTTGCGATGTCGGTGGACATCATTTTCAATGCCGGCGCAGGCTCTCTATGTTCTCGTGTATTCGGCGCAGGCGGGCCTCCCCTTCGGCAAGTCGCGACCTCTCCTTTTCCACGACCTCGGCCGGTGCCCGGTTCAGAAAATCCGAGTTGGCAAGCTTGCCTCTGCTGGCGTCGAGATTCTTCGCAAGGGGCGCTATCTCGGCGGACAGACGCTCTATCTCGGAGTCTATGTCGATGAGGTCGCCCACGACCAGGCTGACCTCTCCTCCGTCGATCTGAGTCGAGAGTACTCCGGCCGGTTTCTCCGCAGCCGGAGGCAGGAGGGAGATCTCGCGTATCCTGGAGAGATCCTGCATCGCCTGCGCGGTCTCCTCGACGACGCTTGCGACGAGCCCCGCACCGCTCTGCACAACAGCTCGGTTCGCCATTGACTGGGGTGTCATGCCCGCCTCGGCTCGCAGGTTTCGAAGGGATCGGACGATCTCCTGGAACGCCGACATTCTCTCCAGTGAATCGGGAAAGACCGTCCCCGAATCGGAGGGCCAGCCGCACCTCTCCACCAGGCCGGAATCGCCCATCCCCTCGTCGAAGCCGAATACCGTCCAGAGCTCCTCTGTGACGAACGGTATGAACGGGTGCAACAGTCGCAGGGCATCCTTGAAGACCGTGGACAGCACCACCTGTGTCGCTTTCCTGCGGGCCGTACCCTCCGCGCCCTTCAAAGCAGGCTTTGATAGCTCCAGGTACCAGTCGCACAGATCCCCCCAGACGTAGTCGTACAGCATCCTGGCCGCCTCCCCGATGTTGTAGGAGTCGAGCAGGCGAGTCACCTCTGTCGTCACGCCGGCACTGCGGGTAAGGATCCACCTGTCGTGAAGGACAAGCTCCGAAGCCGACGGCATGGGCTCGCCGTCGGGAAGATCCTGCATGTTCATAAGAGCGAAGCGGGAGGCGTTCCAGATCTTGTTCATGAACAGCCTGTATGTCTCGATCTTTCCAGTGCTCAGGAGAATGTCCCGTCCCTGCACTGTGAGCGCTGCAAGCGTCATCCTGAGGGCGTCCGCGCCGTACTTCTCTATCATGACCAGGGGGTCGATGACGTTTCCGCTGGACTTGCTCATCTTGCGCCCCTTCTCGTCGCGGATCAGGGCGTGGATGTACACGTCGCGGAACGGGACCTCGTCCATGAACTCCATCCCCATCATGATCATCCTGGCCACCCAGAAGAAGATGATGTCGAACGCGGTGACTAGGAGCGAGGTCGGGTAGAAGGTCGACAGGTCCCTAGTGTCGTCCGGCCAGCCCAGGGTGGAGAAGGGCCACAGGGCGCTGCTGAACCAGGTGTCGAGCACGTCCTCGTCCTGGACCAGGTTCTTGCATCCGCACTTCTCGCAGGCGGAGGGGTCCTCTTCGGAGACGGTTATGTGGCCGCACTCCTCGCACGTCCAGGCGGGGATCCTGTGTCCCCACCAGAGCTGGCGCGACACGCACCAGTCGCGGATGTTCTCCATCCACTGGTAATAGACCTTCTCCCACTGGTCGGGGAAGAAGCGTATCTTCTCCTCCTTGACGGCCTTGACGCCCGCCTCGGCGAGCGGCTTGGCCCTCACGAACCATTGGTCCGAAAGGTATGGCTCGACCGTCGTCGCGCAGCGGTAGCAGTGACCGACCGAATGTTGGATCTGCTCGACCCTGACGAGGGCGCCCGAGGCTTTCAAGTCCTCCACCGCCTTCTCGCGGGCCTGCTCGACATTCAAGCCCTCGTATCCGGGGGCCAGGGAGTTCATCAGCCCGTGCTCGTCGATCACCTGGACCTGTTCGAGGTCGTGGCGCTGCCCCACCAGGTAGTCGTTCGGATCGTGAGCGGGAGTTATCTTCACGCAGCCGGTCCCGAACTCCGGGTCCACCATGGCGTCCTCGATGATCGGCGCCAGCCTGCCACCGAGCGGCACCCGTACTCTTTTGCCGACCAGGTCTCCCTTTTCCGACTTGGGGTGCACGGCTATCGCGACGTCTCCCCAGATTGTCTCCGGCCTTGTCGTGGCCACCACCACGTCGCCGCTGCCGTCCTCAAGCGGATAGGCCACGTAGTACAGTCGACCCTCCTGTTCCTCGTGCTCAACCTCTATATCTGAAAGAGCCGTGTGGCAGCGCGAGCACCAGTTTACGATGTACCTGCCCCTGTAGATAAGCCCCTTTTTATAGAGCCTCACGAAGACGGAGCGCACCGCCCTGGACAGCCCCTCGTCGAGGGTGAATCTCTCTCTCTCCCAGTCGCAGGAGTCGCCGAGCCTCTTCATCTGCTCCGTGATACGCCCGCCGAACTCGTCCTTCCACTCCCACACCCTTCGGATGAACTCCTCCCGGCCGATGTCGTGACGTGACTTCCCCTCCCCGGCCAGCCTGCGCTCAACCACGTTCTGCGTGGCGATGCCGGCGTGGTCCGTGCCGGGGAGCCAGAGGACATTGAAACCGTTCATTCGCTTGTAGCGACACATGATGTCCTGGAAGGTGTGATTGAACGCGTGCCCCATGTGAAGGGATCCGGTTACGTTGGGCGGGGGGATGACAATCGAAAAGGGCTCGCCGCCTCCGTCCGCGGGGGCCTGAAAAAGACCGGAGCCCATCCATCGATCGTACCACTTGTCCTCGATGGGCTCCGGGTCGTACGTTTTTGCCATGGACTCAAATAACCCGGACATTAAGCAATTCCCTCCGTTAAGAAAAATGTCCCCTGCGGGTACCCCTCTTCTCGGTCCGAGAGGGGCTACGCAAATCCGCGGGCGTCTAAATGCGATTCGATGAACGACCTTGTCTCCTCGATGCCGGTGTTGTCGATTGACGAGGTGACGATGGGGACGTCCAGGGATTTCAATCCGTCCTTGATATACCCGTCGCGAGTCTGTTGGCGCTTCCCCCTTGAAATCTTGTCGCCCTTGGTGAACACAACGAATATGGGAAGCCCGGAGCCCGAGAGCCACTCCTGCAGAAGGATGTCGTTTTTAAGAAGACCGTGCCTGAAATCCACCAGGTGCAGCACGAGAAGCAGGCTATCCCTCCCGGACGCATAGGCGCCGACAAGACGGGCCCACTGGTCCCGCTCTCCCTTGCTCCTTGCGGCATAGCCGAACCCCGGCAGATCCACCAGCCTGAAGCACGGCGCCCCCTCCCTCTCGACGAGGAAGAAGTTGATACTGCGGGTCTTCCCAGGGGTTGCGCCGACGTGGGCAAGGCGGGCTCCCAGGAGCCTGTTTACCAACGAGGACTTCCCTACGTTTGAGCGACCCGCCACGGCAATCTCCGGGATCCCCGCAGGAGGGAGCTGACCCGGGTTGAACGAGGAGCACTCGTATGACGACCTCCATCTAGGCATCTATGGCGGGCGCTCCTTCGAGGACCCTGCCGAATACGTCCTCGACACGGTCGACGTAGTGAAATTTCAGCCCGTCCCTCGACCAGTCGGGTATCTCCTCCACGTCGGGCCTGTTCGCGGAAGGGATGATGATATTCGACACACCCTGTCGCTTCGCGGCTAAGATCTTGTCCCTGATCCCGCCTACCGGCAGGACCTTCCCCTGCAGCGAGACCTCGCCGGTCATGGCGATGTCGGGGTGCACGGGGCTTTTTCTGACCGCGGACAGGATGGCGGAGGCCATGGTGATTCCTGCGGACGGGCCGTCCTTGGGGATCGCCCCCTCCGGGACGTGCAGGTGGACGTCGATGCCCTTCCAGTCCACGTCTCCGATCCCGAACTTGTCGGCGTTCGCCCTGAGGAAGCCTATCGCGGTCTGAGCTGACTCCTGCATTATCGAGCCAAGGTTCCCGGTGAGGGTAACATCCCCCTTCCCCTTCATCGTGACGGCCTCTATCACCAGGACGTCGCCCCCTGTCTCGGTCCATGCCAGGCCGACCACTGTCCCGATCTCGCTCGACTTGGGGAGGCGAGGGTCGTACAACCTGGGCGGCCCGAGGTACTCCTTCAGCTGTCGTGGACCCACCGATACCGCTTGCGCGGCGTTTCTGTCATCCTCGACAATCCTCCTTGCCACCTTTCTGCAGATCGTGGCCAACTCCCTCTCCAGTCCTCGAACCCCGGCCTCCCGGGTGTAGTCGCTGATTATTCGCTCAAGCCCGCTTGGGGTTATCCTGAGCTGCTTCGGAGAGAGTCCGTGCTCCTTTAGGATGCGGGGGAACAGATGCCCCTTGGCGATCATCTTCTTCTCCTGCCAGACGTACCCGGGGATCTTGATGACCTCCATCCTGTCGAGAAGCGGCTTGGGGATGGTGTGGGTGACGTTGGCCGTGGTGATGAAGATGATATTGTGAAGGTCGAACGGCACCTCCAGGAAGTGATCTGTAAAGGATCCGTTCTGCTCGGGGTCAAGCACCTCGAGCAGGGCTGCGGCCGGGTCGCCCCTGAAATCGAGGCCCAGCTTGTCGATCTCGTCCATCAGCAGCACCGGGTTCATAGCCCCCGCCTGTCGCACCTTCTGCAGGATGCGGCCGGGCATGGCGCCGACATAGGTCCTTCTGTGTCCCCTTATCTCGGCCTCGTCGCGCATCCCGCCGAGGGACATATTCACGAACTTGCGCCCCAGCGCCTTGGCGATGGACTTGCCCAGCGAAGTCTTGCCAACTCCGGGAGGCCCGACGAAGCAGAGCACCTGTCCCTTCATCCTGTCCTGCGCCAGCTTGCGGACAGCAAGGAACTCCAGTATGCGCTCTTTAACCTTGTCCAGGCCGTAATGATCCTCGTCGAGCACTTTTTGAGCCCGGCTTATTTCCAGGTTGTCCGGGGTGCTCGTGTTCCACGGCAGGGTCACGAGCCAGTCGATGTAGGTGCGCACCACGGTCGCCTCGGCGGACATGAGCGGCATCTTGGAGAGACGGTCCAATTCGTGCATCGCCTTGCCAAGGGCGATCTCGGGCATCCCGGCTCCCTCGATCCTGGCGCGAAGCTCGTCGATCTCCGAGGGCTTCTCGCCCTGCCCGAGCTCGTCCTGGATGACCTTGAGCTGCTCCCTAAGGTAATACTCCTTGTGGCCGCGGTCGACCTCCTGGCGTACCTTGTCCTGGATGTCGTGCTCAAGCTGAAGAATGTCAATCTCCTCGAGGAGTATCTTGAGCAGGAACTTGAGAGCTTTCTCCAGGTTTACCATCTCGAGCAGCTCCTGCTTCTTCTCCACCTTCATGGAGAGGTGCGAGCCGACTAGATCGGTTATCTGCCGCGGATCTTCCACGTTCATGATCGAGATGAGCACCTCGCCGGGGATGCGCGGGTGAAGGGTGACGTACTTCTCGAACTGCTCCAGTACGCTGCGTTTAAGTGCTTCGAGGTTCGGCGAGTGGTGATCCTCCCACGGCATGGGTATCACCTCCGCCTCCAGTGTCTCCTTCTCCTTCCTGTAGGAGAGCACCTTTACACGCTCCACGCCCTCTATCAGGACCTTTGTAGTGCCGTCCGGTATCCGTACCATCTGCAGGATGCTGCACACGGCCCCGACGTCATAAAGATCCTCCATCCTCGGGTCGTCCACCAACATCTCTTTCTGCGCGACGACGAGCACGTTCCTGTCCTGGAGCATAGCCATCTCCAGCGCCTTGAGCGAACGAGGACGACCTACGAAAAGCGGCGCGATTATCCCGGGGAACACTACTATATCCCGGACCGGCAGCACGTAGCAGGTGCGGGTCTCAAGTTCGAGGGTCTCAAAGGCGGGCTCCTCCGTCAAACCCCTGCCGGTCGATGCTCTTCTCCTCTCCGTCATGTTGGTCAGGCTACCTCCTCGGATTTGCGCTCATCGTTGAACAGGGGAGGAGCCGAGCCCTCGACGGCCTCCCTGGTGAACACGACCTTTCTTATCGCCCTGTCATTAGATGGTATCTCGTACATGAGGTCCATCATCAGTCCTTCGAGTATCGACCTCAGCCCTCTCGCCCCCGTGTTCTTGCCGGCGGCCTTCGATGCAATGCCGAGCAGAGCTTCATCTGTGAACTCCAGCTCCACTCCCTCCATGGAGAATATCTTGCGATACTGCCGCACCAGGGCGTTCTTGGGTTCCACCAGAATGCGAACGAGCGCGTCGGTGTCCAGATCCTCCAGCGGAACCACCACCGGGAGTCTGCCGGCTATCTCCGGGATGAAGCCGAACGACACAAGGTCGTCGGGCTGTATATGCTTCATTATCTCGTACCGACGTACGTCGTGTTTTCCGAGAATTTCCCCTCCGAACCCGATCATCTTCTTGTTGACCCGGCGTCCGATGATCTCCTCTATCCCGTCGAAGGCACCGCCGCAGATGAACAGAATATTCGATGTGTCGATCTGTATGAAGTCCTGGTAGGGGTGTTTTCTGCCGCCCTTAGGAGGGACGTTCGACAGGGTGCCCTCGAGGATCTTTAGGAGAGCCTGCTGAACCCCCTCGCCGGAGACGTCTCTGGTGATGGACGCGGATTCCGACTTGCGCGTTATCTTGTCTATCTCGTCGATATAGATGATGCCCCGCTGGGCGGCATTGACGTCGTAGTCGGCGGCCTGGAGCAATTTCACCAGGATGTTCTCAACGTCCTCCCCCACGTACCCGGCCTCGGTCAGGGTGGTGGCGTCCGCCATGGCAAACGGGACATTCAGCTTCCTGGCCAGCGAGCGCGCTATGAGGGTCTTCCCGCAACCGGTGGGGCCCAGCAGCAGGACGTTGCTCTTTTGCAGCTCCACATCCTCGTCCCCTCCGGAGGCGCCTATCCTCTTGTAGTGGTTGTATACTGCCACGGAAACCGCCTTTTTCGCGAGCTCCTGGCCTATGACGTACTGATCGAGATACTCCTTAATCTCGCGCGGTTTCGATACCTCGGCGAGGGGAAAGGAGTCGGCGGGTTTTATGTTCTCCCCCTGTTCTCCCATCTCGTCGGCCAGGATCATGTTGCACAAGTGGACGCACTCGTCGCAGATATTGACTCCCGGTCCTGCGATCAGCTTCTGCACCTCTTCCTGGCTTTTACCACAAAAGGAGCAGCGCCCGCTGTAGGAGTTCTTCTTCGCGTCTCCTCTCGAACCCCTGCCCCCTCCTTCAAACCTGGACATCTTTAAACCTCCCCGTTGCTCTCAACCTTGCAACAAACATACAAATGCACGGGCCATCTCGGCCCGTTCATCCACATTGAAGCAGGCGTTCTCTCTACGTATATCCGCTATCTCGAATGAATAACCCTGTCGACTATTCCGTATTCGACTGCCTCTTCCGGCGACATGAAGTAGTCCCTCTCGGTGTCGGCGCGTACTTTCTTCTTCGTTTGCCCTGTGTGTTTCACAAGTATATCATTCAGCCTGTCGCGAAGCTTCAGTATTTCGCGCGCGTGAATCTCCAGTTCGGTGGCCTGCCCCTGCGCTCCGCCAAGCGGCTGGTGGATCATAATGCGCGCGTTCGGCAGGACGTACCGCTTCCCCTCGCTGCCGCCCGCCAACAGCACGGCAGCCATGCTGGCGGCCTGTCCCAGGCAGATAGTGGTGATGGGGCACTTTACGTACTGCATCGTGTCATAAATCGCCAGTCCTGCCGACACATATCCTCCCGGGCTGTTGATGTAAAGATTTATATCCTTCTCGGGGTCCTCGCTCTCGAGAAAGAGCAGCTGGGCTACCACGATATTGCCGGTGTGCTCGTCGATCGAGTCCCCTAAGAATATGATCCTGTCCTTCAGCAGGCGGCTGTATATGTCGTAGGTTCTCTCACCGCGGCCAGTCTGTTCGACCACATAAGGAATAAGCAAGACAACACCTCCCGCCGGCGAAAGGCCGGCTATTCGGCAGGCGTCTCCTCGGGCGCCTGCTCTGTCTCGTCGATCTGGACCATTTTCATGATCTCCGCCATGGTCTTCTTGTACTTTATCCTGTTGGCGACCTCCTCGATCATCTTCTTGTCCTTGAAAAGGCCCATCATCAGCCGGTTCGCGTCAAGGTTGTAGGACGAGGCCAGGGTCTGCATCTCGGCCTCGAAGTCCTCTTTTTCAACACGGATCCCCTTCTCCTCCGCCACTTTGTCAAGTACAAGCGAGCGCCTTACCATAATCTCGGCCTGGGGCCTGATATTGTTCTCGTAGTCCGCCATGCTCGACGATGCCTCGGCCAGCATCTCCTCGAGCGTGATGCCGCGGCTTCTTTTAAGGTGCTCCTCGTCCTCTCTCTTCATGGCAGCTGCCTGGCGGTTGACGAGGATCTCCGGGACCGTCAGCGTCGACAGGTCAGCGATGCTCTGAAGGGCGTCGAATTCGGCCCTCGCATTTATATCGGATGAAATTTTTCCCAATATGCGGTTTTTTATCTCCTCGCGGAACTCCTGCTCGGTCTCGCAGTCCTTACCGAGGACCTTCTCGAAAAAGGGCGGTGCCATCTCCGGGAGAATCTTCTCCTGTACCGTTTTTATCGATATCATGTACTTTACCGCGCGGCCAGCCACGTTGGCATCGGGGTAATCATCCTCGACCGTGATCATCGCCGATCTGGACTCGTCCTGCCTCGCCCCTAGAATGGCCTCCTTAATCTCCTGCCTGACCGAGTCCAGGCCGAGGTCGATCGTAGCGTTCTCGGGGCCGTGAATCTCCTCCCTGCCGTCCTCGCGGTCAACCACCGTCGTGTACTCGATCTCAACCACGTGCCCCTCGCCCGCGGCGTCATCCACCGGCGAAAGAGTGGCATTCTGCATTCGTACCTCGTCGACGGTCCTCGACACGGTGTCGTCGTCGACCGATGCCACGGGCCTCTTGACCACGATCTCCGCAATCTCGGGTAGTACAACCTCCGGGGTCACCTCGAAGGTCAGGCTAACGTCAACCGGCGAGCCCTCCTCCATCATGTCTATCGATACGTTGGGTTCGTCGATCAGGTCGAGGTCATAGTCGTTCACCACCTGGCCGATGGCCTCCGGGAGCATATCCTCTATAGCCTCCGCATAAATGTCCCGCTTACCAAGGCGCATCTCCAGGATCTTGCGCGGGACATGTCCCTTGCGGAAGCCGTCTATACTAACCTTGGACGAGAGCTCCTTGACGGCTTTGTTGACTCCTTCTACGAATTCCTCGGCCTCGAAGGTCAATTTTATGGAGACGACGTTCCCCTCCTGAGAAATTAACTCTGATCGCATGATAGTCGCTACCCCTTTCAACGAAGGTTTACAGTTTCCTTATCTATGGATTATCCCGACCTGGAAGGGTCGGAAAACATGCGGGAAGTATTTTACACGGATTCTCATTAGAAAGCAAAAACCCAACGAGGGCTGGATGTCCGGCCGGGCGGGAGCACAAATATAAAGGGCAGCGGTAAACCGCTGCCCTGAAATATCGTCCGCCTTGCGAAGCTACAGCTTTACGACGTTTGCGGCCTGATCGCCCTTCGATCCCTGTGTGATGTTGAAGGAGATGCGCTGCCCCTCGTCGAGGGTCTTGAAACCATCCCCCTGAATTGCGCTGTAATGAACGAAAACGTCATTCCCATCGTCGCAAGTTACGAAGCCGTAACCCTTCGTGGCATTGAACCACTTAACAGTGCCCTGAGTTGTCAAATCTGTTCCTCCTAAGCCTAAGCTTGTTTACTTTGTCGACAAGTCGACCGTCACATAATACCGGGAAATCAATGCCATGTCAAGTTTTTTCCCGAAAAAAGGGGGCCTTTTGCGCGACGCGGCTATCTGTCCGGCCTGCAAGTGCCTGCAAGAATGTCCTTGAAGAACCGCGTCGTCAGCTTCCCCGTAGTGTCCTTGCGGTACTCGGGCGAGGTCCGAGGGGATACGGCTTTCTCCGCGAGTCTTCCGGCCTCCTTCGCCAGCTCGTTCGAGATGGTCTTTCCCACTACGAACTCGCTTGCCTCTTCAAGGAACAGCGGGATGGGCGACATGCTGCCCGCGTAGATGCGGCACCGGGTAACGACACCCTCCTGGATTCTGGCCGCGCAAGCCAGCGATACACGGGAAATTGCGAGCGCGCGCCTCAATCCGACCTTTCGGAACATCTGCGCGCAGCCCTTCACGTCAAGAGGGATGCGGATCGCCGCGAGCAGCTCGTCGTCCTGAAGGGCGGTACTCCTGTAGCCTGATATGAACCCGTCCACCGGCATCTCTCGAACGCCACCTCGGCGCGCCGCGACTATTCTGGCGCCCAGGGCCATCAACACCGGCGGGGAGTCGGCAGCGGCGGAGGCTGTTGCGATGTTCCCGCCAATAGTGGCGCGGTTCTGGATAGCGACCGCCCCTACCTGGGACGCGCAGTCGGCCAGCATGGGCGCGACCGCCCGAACGTCCGGGTTCGTAGCTATCTCCGCGAAGGTGGCCCCTGCGCCGATTTCGAGCCAGTCGCCGGTCACCGTGATGCGCTTTAGATCATCTACGCCGCCGAGGTCCAGGATTGAGCGGGGCAGTTGCCGGCCCTTCTTCTCCACGTCGACCAGCAGATCTGTGCCTCCCGCCACGGGGACCACCTCGCCCGGGAGCTCCGCCATAACGTCGAGGGCCTCCTCCAGAGTATAGGGCGAGAATACTCTGCCCTTCTCCTCCTCGTCCAGGGATACCTCCGCTCGACCTGTCGACGAGCCATCGAGCCTCGGGGAGTACTCCGCGGACGCGGCCCTCTCCACCGCGTCCACTATGGACTCGTAGCCGGTGCAGCGGCAGAGGTTCCCCGCGATCCCGACCCTAATCTCATCCCTGGAAGGCGCAGGGTTCCGAGCGAGCAACGCCCTGGCCGCCATGACCATCCCCGGAGTGCAGAAGCCGCACTGTACCGCGCCCGCGTCGAGGAAGGCCTGCTGCAGTGCGTCGGGCCTGCCTTCAGGCGCAAGCGCCTCTATTGTCTCGACTCTGCGGCCGGGGAGCTGCAGGGCGGGCACCATGCAGGAGTTCACGAGCTTCCCGTCGAGCAGCACGGCGCATGCGCCGCACTCCCCCTCTCCGCAACCCTCCTTGGCGCCCATCAGGCCCAGGTCTTGCCGCAGGATGTCAAGCAGACGTCTCATCGGGGGGGCGTCCACCTTTCGGACAAGGCCATTCACAGTGAACTCGAATTTCATCGTCTGTCCCCTCCCCGGTCATCCCGCTGCAACAGGGCGTGAAGTCTGTCGCTGGTAAGCGGAAGTTCGGTTGCGAACACGCCCAGAGCGTCCTCCACGGCAGCCGCCAGGGCGGGCGCGCCTCCGTCCATGGGAAGCTCCCCGAGCCCCTTGGCGCCCCAAGGGCCGTAAGGCGAGGGGGCCTCGGCTATCTCTATCCTGAAGTCCGGGGCGTCCACGGCGGTGGGGATGATGTAGGTCGACACGCTGTTGTTGCGATAGCGTCCTTTCTCCATCTTCACGTCCTCCATGGCTCCCCATCCGAGGGCCTGCAGGGTCCCTCCGGCCACCTGTCCCTCGGCAAGCACCGGGTGAATCGCCCTGCCTATCTCGACTACGGAAGTCGTACGCGGAATGCGCAGTTCGAGGGTGTCGGCGTCGATCTCGACCTCGACCACATCGCAGGCCCAGGCGTAGTCCTTGTAGGCATCCCCCCTGTACTCCTCCTCGCTCCACTGGCAGTCCAACGGAGGGTCGTACTGCGCCTCTCCCCTGAGCGGCTTGCCATACTGCTTTTTATACAGCTTCGCAAGATCCTCGAAAGCGCCCAGATCCTTTCCGTCGGAGGACAGGCGCCCGTCGCGCCATTCGATTGAATTAGAGTCGGCCCCCGATCTCGCGGCCGCGAACTCGGTCAGCTTCTTGCGCATGTCGGCAGCGGCGTCGAGCAGTATCCTGCCGACCATCATCGTGGTCCTCGAGGCCACGGTCGGTCCGCTGTCGGGGACACGCGACGTGTCCGGGTTGGGGTGGCGCACCCTGTCGCACGGAAGGGCGAGCACCTCGGCGGCTATCTGCGGCAGCACGGTGGCAGCCCCCTGCCCCATCTCCGTGCTGCTGACCAGGACGTCGACCGTGCCGTCGTCCATGGCCTCGACCGCCGCGCTGCCCGCGATCTTCTCCTCTCCAGCGCCAGTGAAGCCGCCGCCGTGGAGGAAGACCGACAGCCCGGTCCCGCGCAGGACCCGGTCGTCGCTCTCGTGTCCTCCGTGCTTTCGCCCGTAGCCGGACAGGGCCAGGGCCCTGTCGAGCACCAGCTCGGCGTGAGCGGACCTCAACACCTGTCCGCAAGGGAGAGTGTCGCCCGCCTTGAGCAGGTTCTTTCTCCTTACCTCCAGTGGCGACATTCCGAGCCTTCGCGCCACCAGGTCCATCTGCCGCTCCATGGCGAAGATGGTCTGCGGAGCGCCGAAGCCCCTGAACGCTCCGTTGGGGGCGGTGTTGGTGGCAAGCGCCCTTCCTACAATCCGCGCGTTCGGCAGCCTGTAGGCGCTCCAGGCGTGCAGGACGCCCCGCGACAGAACCACTGGGCTCATTGTCGAGAAGGCGCCGCCGTCGAACAGAATGTCTATATCGGCCGCGAGGATCACACCGTCGCGGGTCACTCCCGTGCGGTGCCGGATTATGGACGGGTGGCGCTTGGTGGTGACATCGATGTCCTCGCTCCGTTCAAGTATCATCCGGACGGGTCTGCCGGCCTTCATCGCCAGGAGGGCGGCCTGGACAGCTATCACCGATGGGTAGTCCTCCTTGCCTCCGAAGGCGCCTCCGGTCTCGGTCTGCCTCAATACCACCTTGTCGAGCGGCAGTGCGAGAGCATGCGCGAGTGCGCGCGCCACGTAGTAGGGGCACTGCAGGGAGCCGTCGACTGTCACTCCCCCGTCAGCGCCGGGTCTGGCCAGCATTCCGTTCGTCTCAAGGTACAGGTGCTCCTGGTGGTGCGTGCGGTAGGTCTCCTCGATCACCAGATCCGACCTGGAGAATGCGGCCTCTACGTCGCCGTGCTCCACCACGTACTTCGCCTGGACGTTGTCCTCCCCCCAGATAATGGCCTCACCGGCAAGGGACGCCTCCACCGTGAGCACGGGGGGGAGCTCCTCGAGATTCGGCCCAAGGCAGGCCAGCGCCTCCTTGAGGGTAGTCTCGTCGGGCGCGGCCACGAGAGCGAGGGCCTGTCCGACGTAGGACACCTCCCTGTCAGCCAGGATGGGATAATCGTCCTTGACCATGTGCACTTCGTTTGGGCCGGGCAGGTCGCTCGCGGTCACGACCGTCACCCTGGACCAGTCGAATCCTTCGCCGAGGGCGATGCCTCTTAACCGGGCGCGAGGGACTTCGCTCCAGAGCGCCCCTCCCACCCATGCGTCCGCGCAGGGGAGATCGGCCAGGTAGCGGGCGCTGCCGGTCACTTTTGCAAGGGCGTCGTGCCTCGGCACACATGTGCCGACCACGTTCAGCCTTTCAGTCATTGGCATGCTGCCTCCTCAAAACCATGGAATAGTCAGTGCAAGCCGTGTCGCTGCGGGGTGGAAGCACGGGCATGGCCAGTGTGTCTGCCCCGCAGCGACATCGTCGGCTAGATCCTCTGCCAGAGCTTCTGGGCAAGCGCCCGGCTCTCCGCCATTATCTTCTCCTCGTCGAGGTGGAGAAGCTTCCTCTCGTCCATAAGCACCTTTCCGTTGACGATTGTAGTGTCCACGTGCCTGCCTCCGACGCCGAACAGGAGGTGGCCGTTCACGTTTCCGCCGTGAAGCGGCGTGGGAGGATTGTAGTCGACTATCACGATATCCGCGTAGGCTCCGGGCTTCAGCGTTCCGACCTCGCCTCCGATGTGCCGGTTCATTATCGTCCTGTTGTTTTCGAACAGCATCCTGGGCGGCTCGGCCCAGGCGGCGCTCGGAAGCTTCGCCCCGTGCTTGTGCAGACAGTTGGCCACCTTGTACGATTCGAACATGTCGGCCGTGTAGCCGTCGGTCCCGAGGCCGACGAGTATCCCCTTCTCCATCATCTTGAGGACCGGCGACAACCCGACCGCGTTGCCCATGTTGGACTCCGGGTTGTGCGCCACAGCGACGCCGGATTCCTTCAGCAGGTCCATCTCGGATTCCGATATGTGAATGCAGTGAACGACGATGCTCTTCGGGCCCAGGATGCCGTGCTTGTGCCAGCGCTCCACCACGCCGAGACCGTACTTGGCCCTGCTGTCCTCCAAGTCCTCTATTCCCTCCGCGACGTGAACGTGATAGCCGGAGTCAAGGCCCTCCATCAGCTTGACGCTCTCCGCGACGGTCTTGTCGGAGACGGTCATCGATGCGTGGAATCCGAACAGCCCGCCCAGCATGTCGTCCTTCCTAGTCGCGCAGGACTTGATAAACTCAACGTTCTCCATTATGCCGTCGACTCTGCTCTGCTCCCCGTCGCGGTCGGACACCTCGTAGCACAGGTTGCTCCTGAGTCCGAGCTCGGCGGAGGCCTCGGCTATTCTGGCCAGGCTGCCGCGCACCGCGTGGGGGCTTGCGTGGTGGTCAATCACCGATGTGACGCCGCACTTGATCTGGTCGATTCCCGGCCCCATGACGCTGTAGTAGACGTCCTCGAGAGTCAGGCACTTGTCCAGCCTCCACCAGAGCCCCTCGAGAACGTCCGCGAAGCTCTTCGCGGGGGGGCTGTCGAGCGCGATCCCCCTAGCGAAGGTGCTGTAGTAGTGCATATGCACGTTTATGAGACCCGGCATCACCAGGCGTCCCTTCGCGTCCTTGAACTCCGCTCCGGGGTTCGCCTTCCTGAGCTCTTCCGTCCCGCCCACCGCCTTTATACGAGCTCCGTCCACCAGGACGGCGCCGTTCTCTATCACGCTGTTGTTCTCGTCGCGGGTTACGACCTTTCCGTTGCCTATCAATAGCATAACGAACACCTCCTATAGATTCATCACGTAGTAGGGGTAGCGTTCGAGCACCGCGTCCAGCATGGCGGCCATCTCAGGCGACACTCCGGCCTCGCCCCGACGCCAGGATACGACCGTTCCGTCCTCCTTGCGCACCCTGTAGAGATCTCCATCGACCCGATAGAATCCGGTGTTCTTGCTGTCGTTGAAGTCTTCCTCGGTCCAGAAGAGGGTGACCTTGTCTCTGTACGGGTCCCCTGTGTGCGGGCAGAAGATTCCGCAGTTGCCGCACTCGTTGCACATGCCGTCGAGGTGGAGTATCTGGTGTCTGCCGTCGACGACTACGAGCGCGTTGGCCCTGTTCGGACAGACGTCGCAGCACAACTCGCAGACGACGCCGCAATCGAGACAGCGCGAGCCGTCCGTGTGCTCCATCGTGGACTCCTTCAGAACTCCCTTTTTCTTGTATATCGAGGGCAGATCGTGCAGCAGCTCGGTCACCGCGAAGTCGGGTGAGATCCCCTCCTTCGCAAGGATGCTCCTGGCCACCGCCTTGGCATCCGCTATCCCCTTGACCACCGTCGACGGTCCCGCCTTGCAGTCCCCCGCCACGTAGACGTTCGCAATGGAGGTCTCGTTCGCGTCGTTCAGAACCGGCCGCCCCTTCGCGTCGAGCGCGATGCCGGCGGCTTTGAACAGGTCCGTGTCCACTCCCGCACCAGTGGCGCAGATCACGAAGTCGGCATCGACCGTCATCGTCTCTCCCGTGCCCGCGACTCCCCTGCGGCCGGAGGCGTCCTTCTCTCCTAGGCGCATCCTCTCGCAGAGGAGTCTGCCGCCGTCGTAGCTCACCGGCGAAAGAAGCTCCATCAGCTCCACGCCGTCCTGCAGGGCCAGCCTCAGCTCCTCGGGCTCGGCGGGCATGTATGCCTTCGTGCGCCTGTAGACGACCACCGAACGCTGGACACCGGGCGTCCGCTTGGCGGCTCGAGCACAGTCCATTGCGACATCGCCGCCGCCTATGATCGCCACGGTCTTGCCGAGCTCCAGCCTCCCGCCCTTCTCCTTGTACTCCTGCAGGAAGTCGAGTGCGTCCCGGACCCTGTCGGCGCCCTCTTTCACGGGGCAGGCGCCGGCCTTCCACGCGCCCGTGGCCAAGACCACGTAGTCGTATTTACTCCTGAGCTCGTCCAAATTCGACTGGTTCGAGCCGAACTCGAACTCCACTCCGTGCCTCCTGGCCATCTCCACGTCGCGGGCAATCATGTCCGCGCCGATGCGGAAGTCCGGTATCGCGTACCTGACGATCCCGTAGGGCTCGGCGCGTCGTTCGAATACCCTGGCCTCCATGCCGTTTCGCCTGAGGAAGAGCGCGGTCCCCACCCCCGCGGGTCCCGCACCGACGACGGCAACCTTCTTACTGGTCTTCAGCCCGGTAGGCCGAATGCGCGAGACGTAGCCATCCTGCGCGTTCAAGACCGCGATCTTCTTCATCTCGCGGATCTGCAGCGGGTGCTCGTAGTCCAGCCTGGTGCAGACGTGCTGGCACTGGTGGTCGCAGATGGTCCCGGTGACAGCCGGGGAGCTGTTGTCGATGGCTATGGTCTTGAACGCCTCGGCGTACTTGCCCTCGTCGACGAGCCTGAGATACACGGGGATCTGCTGGTTGATCGGGCAGCCCCCGTCCTGGCAGGGGGCCTTGGCGCAGTCGAAAAGGGGCAGGATCGAGTCCGTCTTCCTGGAGCCCACCGGACGCGCCTCCTTCTTGTGGAACGGGTTTTCAAGCGCGCTTTTCGCAAGGGAGTCGAGAGCGTCCACGTCGACCCCGTTGAACGGTCCGTCAAGCAGCGGCTCCACCCTGTCTGCTATCTGCTTCATTCGCTCGTATCCACCCGGCTTGAGGACGGTAGTGGCCATGCTTACCGGCTGGATGCCGGTCTTGAGCAAGGATTCGATGTTGAAAAAGTCCGCTCCCCCTGAGTACGAGATCTGCAAGGAACCCCCGAACTCGCGGCTTAGCCTGCTCGCCAGGGTGACGGTGAGCGGGAAGAGCGAGCGCCCGGACATGTACATCTCCTCTCCTGGGAGCTCCTCGTTCTTTATGTTGAGGGGAAATGTGTTGGTAAGCTTGACGCCGAACTCTCGACCGAGCTGACTCGCGAACTCTTTCAGGCGCTTGAGCATCTCGACCCCGTCCTTGTACTGGAGGTCGTGCTTGAAGTGGTGGTCGGTGAAGTCCATGTAGTTGTAGCCCATGCGGTCGAGCAGCGAGCGGGCGGTCTCGTAGCCCAGCAATGTCGGGTTGCACTTTACGAAGACGTTGAGCCCCTTCTCGTCGAGAAGGTAGCGGGAGATGCGCTCGATCTCGTCCGGAGGGCAGCCGTGCAGGGTCGACAGGGTGATCGACCTGCAAAGTCTGCTGTCGATCGCCTCCACATCCGCTGCGGTCAGGTGCTTGAACTTGCCCAGGTTGGCAAGTAGCCACCCCTTGCACTCCTTCCAGATCTCGGTGCCGGACGCGTCCTTCAACCCTTCTATGAAGGAGTCGATCTTCGGGGACTGAATGCCCTTGAGATCGTATCCGACGCTCATGTTGAATGCGAAGTCCCGCTTTTGGCTGATCCCGAGCTCCCTGGCCAGCACCTGGAGGGCGAACCAGGCCTTGACGTACTCGCCGAAAGCCTCCTGCACCGTCAACTCGGTCGACCACTCCACGTTGTAACCCTCGTCGCGGGCGTTGATGCAGGGCTTCGCCACGGCCTTGCGGATCTCCTCGCCGTCCATTATCTGCACGGTCTTGAGCTCTATGAAACGGGCGCCCGCAAGGTATCCTGCTACGATATTCTGCGCGAGCTGGGAATGCGGCCCTGCGGCGGGTCCGACCGGGGAGGCAATCTGCTCGCCGCACACCGTGATGCTCTTGCCCGACCTGTTCCTGTAAAACTTCTCCTCCCTGATCCCCAGGATGGATCCCTCCCGCTCGTGCTCGGAGAGCATCCAGTTCATCAGGTTCCCGAAGGGGATCATCCTCATGATGTCGCTCATTGTCACACCTCCAGCCTATTCTTCTTCATCTTCAAAACCGCCGGGGACAGGCGTCCCCGGCGGTCATCGTCGAACTGTCGGCGATGCGCTAGGCTCGCGACCTGATCGCCTTAAGCACCTTCTCCGGCGTAAGCGGAAGGTCGTAGATGCGGACGCCTATCGCGTCGTAGACGGCGTTGGCAATAGCGGGCGCGGGGCAGTTGATGCCGATCTCTGACACCGACTTCGCCCCGTACGGGCCCGAGGGCTCGTTGGAGTCTAGCACCACTGTCACCATCTCGGGCATGTCAAGCGTGCCGTAGATCTTGTAGTCCCAGAAGGAGCTGTTCGTCATGGCGCCCTTCTGGTTGTACAGGTACTGTTCGGAAAGCGCGAAACTTATCCCGTTCAGGACCGCGCCGTCGACCTGGCCCTCGGCCAGCTTCGGGTTGATCGCCTGTCCGCAGTCCACGACGGACACGAACTTCACCACCCGCACCCTGCCTGTCTCCGTGTCCACGTCGACCTCGGCGAACTGAGCCGCGAAGGGCGGGGGCGACTCGGTCCCAGTGAAGGACGCGGACGCCTGGATCTGGAACTGGTCCTTGCTGTACAGGGAGTGGCAGGCTATCTGCGAGAAGGAGACCTCCTCGCCGGTGGTCCTGTTCACGACGCGGCTTTCGCCCAGAGACAGCTGGTCCACCGGGGTTCCGGTCATCGCGGAGGCCACCGAGAGTATCTGGTCGCGCACCCTCTCCGCGCAGAGGAGTACTGCCCTGCCGGATACGTAGGTGGTGGACGACGCGTACGCACCGACGTCGAAAGGGGTGAGGTCCGTGTCCGACGACAGGGGTATGATCTTCTCAAGGGGGACGTTGAGCGTCTCCGCAGCAATCTGCGACAGTACCGTGTCGGAGCCGGTGCCGATGTCGGTGGCCCCGACCATCAGGTTGAACGACCCGTCGTCGTTCATCTTCATGGAAGCGCTGGCCATGTCCACCTGGGGGATACCCGAGCCCTGCATGGCGACCGCAGCGCCCACACCCTTGACCATCGGCCCGTTGGTCACCCTCTTGCCTCGCAACTCTTGCCAGCGTATCTCCTTCGCGCCTCTGTCGATGCACTCGTCCAGCTTGCACGATTTGATCGTCTGGCTTACGCCCTCCGTGCCCTCGCCGATGGCCTCGAAGACGGCGGAGGTCTCGCCCACCCTTATGTGGTGCTTCTTGACGAACTCGAGGAAGTCCACCCCCAGCCTTCGCGAGATCTCGTCCATGTGCTGGTTGAAGGGGAAGTACCCCTGGGTGGCCCCGTAGCCTCTGTACGCCCCTCCGACCGGGAGGTTGGTGTAGACTGACCTGCCGGTGAAGTTCAGGTTCTCGATCTTGTTGAAGAGCGGCAGGACCTTGGAGGCGGCGTTCGACAGGACGGTAAGGGCGTGAGCACCGTAGGCCCCGCTGTTCATGACGTCGTTCATGTCCATCGCGGTGATCGCCCCGTCGCGCTTGATCCCGGTCTTTATGCGCACTCGCATCGGGTGGCGGGTCCTGGCCGAGGTGAAGACCTGGGAGCGCGTCATCTCAGCTCGGACGTTCCTCTTGTGCTTCCATGCCGCAAGAGCCGCGTAGAGCTCCACCAGGACCTCCTGTTTGCCGCCGAAACCGCCGCCTATCCTCGGCTTTATCACCCGGATCATGTGTCCTGGGATTCCGAGCGCTCTGCTGACAATGCGCCTCGAGTGGAAGGGGACCTGGGTGGACACCACCAGCACGAGCCTCCCTCTCTCGTCGAAGTAGGCCGAGGCGTTGTGCGGCTCGAGGGCGCAGTGCGAGGCTTGATGGGTCCTGTAGCTCTCCTCCACTACGAAATCAGCGGCGGCAAACCCCTTCTCAAGGTCTCCATAGGAGAAGAGCACCTCGCCGGCGACGTTCTCCTCCGGGCGGTACGGCACCGGAAGAGGAGCGTAGGCGTCGCTGTCTCCGTGCAGTTTCGGGGAGTCCGCGTCCATCGACTTCTCAGGGTCGAACAGGGGGGGCAGCTCCGAGTAGTTCAGCTTGATCGCCGCCGCGCCCTCGCGCGCCGCCTCAATGCTCTCGGCGAGCACCGCGCCCACGATCTCCCCTACGTAGCGCACCCTCTTGTTGAACAGGCGGGTGTCGTAGGGGGAGGGCTCGGGGAATCCCTGGCCGGCCGTGGAGAAGAGGCCGGAGTCGGTGTTGAAGGCATGGAACACGTCCACTACACCCTTGACTTCTCGCGCCTTGGAGTCGTCGACCGAATGGAGCTCCGCGTGGGCGGTGTCGGACAGTGCGAAGGCCAGGAACAGGGGGTCGTGAATCATGCAGTCCGAAGCGTAGCGGGCCGTGCCGCAGGCGAGGGAGAGTGAATCAACCTTTTCTAGAGATTTTCCGACTATGTTGAGGTCAGTCATGCGCGCTCATCCTCCTCGAAGCGAGACGAACCGCCTCTATGATCTTTACGTAGCCCGTGCACCGGCAGTAGTTCCCGTCGAGCGCCGAGCGAATGGCCTCGTCAGTCGGGTTGGGATTCTTGCGCAGCAGGGCTAGAGCCGCCAGTATCATGGCCGGGGTGCAGAACCCGCACTGAATCGCCCCGGTCTCCACGAAAGCGGTCTGCAGCGGGTGAGGCTCGTGAATCGTGCCGATGCCGGCGATCGTAAGAATATCCTTCCCTGTCGAGGATGCTGCGAACACCTGGCAGGAATTGACCAGCTTCCCGTCAAGCAGCACTGAACAGGCGCCGCACGAGCCCTCGTCGCACCCCCTGTGAACCTCCGGATGCCCGTTGTCCCTGAGCACGTCGAGCAAAGTCGCGTCCGGCTCGAACGACCACTCGACGGAGCGTCCGTTAACCACAAATGACCCCTTCATCTGGACACCACCTCTCCCAACAGCACAGTCCTCAATCCTCTTTCGACCTGCAGGGCGGCCATCTCCGACAGGTACTCCGGCGACCCGGAGGGCTTCCTGCCGAACTCCATTGTCGCCATCCTCTTGACGTCGATCTTGTCGACTGCGGAGACATCGCCCCCCGAGAGCTTCTCCTCAAGCTCGCCTAGACGACGAACCCTGTCGAGTCCACCGGACACAGCCACCCGGACTTTTTCGACACGGCTTCCGTTCTTCCGAGCCAGGATGGACACCGTGAATGAGGGGTAGTCGAAGCCCACCCTCGTCTCCCGGTGGTAGTACGAGATCCAGTCCACAGGGTCGGGGTAGAACAGGGAGATGATCAGGCTGCCCTGCTGGAGCGACCTGTCCGCCAGCCAGGAGTTCAAGTCGTAGGTACCCGCGTTCTTTCCCTCGACGCAGATGCTCGCGTTCAGAACCGCCATGGGGCCTATCAGGTCGGACCACAGAGGGAACACGGAAGCGGACCCACCGGCCGTTATACGGTTTCTCATCGGGGTGGAGGCGGCGGCACCCAGGGCTTTCCCCAGAATACAGTCCGGATGGAGGTTGGCAAGGCTGTCCGCGATCTCGCCGTAGGTTAGGCTCGCGCCCGTCTCCAGAATCCCCTTGTCCATCTTCAATGAGTCCAAACCCAGCCTCGACAGATCCACCAGCCCGTTGAGAGAGGCTATGCCGCTCTTGAGCAGACTGGTGCCGCCGCCGTGGGGCACTACCTTCTCTCTTCCGAGATACATGATGGCTTCATCAATTGTATCCGGAAAGTACCATTGAACTGTACTCATTTTTCTCCCCCTTTATTCCGTAGTTGGACAGCTATATTTTTTCCCCTTGACGGGACGAGACCACTCTCCAACTTTATAACAACCAAAGTAAAGTGTCTAGATGTCCTTTCCACGAAATTTTAGCAAATTGTGCAGATCGAGCCCCGTCGCCCTCTCGATCATGCGCGAGGTCCTCCTCGCACGGGCGAATTTTTCCCGGATCGACCTCCATGCAATCGGGTCCTCTCCGTAGACCGACCTCATCATTTCCATGCGCTCCTCCAACGAGACCAGGCTGGTGTCCTTCACCACCTTGTCCGCGAGGTGCACTATCCTGGCCTCGATCGGGGCGTTCGCCGGGAGGTCCCTGTGTCCGGAGGCTATCCGGGCAAGCCGGGAAAAGCCGTTGTGCTCCAGGAAGGTTGCACCGGCTGCGGCGTGATCCTTTTCGTGCCTGCACACGTCATGAAACAGGGCGGCGCCGCGCAGCAGCGGCACGTTCACTTTTAGCCCGCGACCGGCCAAGGCCAAACCGAGCGACATACTCACCGAGGAAACCATCTCGCAGTGACGCCGAACGCGGGCAGGGGTTCCGGCGGACTGCCACAGCGCGGTCTCCTCCCGCCGCGAAGGAAGCCACAGGCGTTTGCATCGGCGTCGCAAGACCTCGTAGTCCTCCGGGGTATCCATGTCGAGGAGGATTCCCTCGTCCGTAACCGGAACGTCCTCGGCAACGGCCCCGCATGAGTTGAAGACCGCGCGAAGGCCGCCCTCCCCCGACGAAGCAAGGATATGAGGGGTGATGGACGCGCCGACCAACGGAGGATGGCCGCGCTCTCCCAGGAAAACCGGGTGGACAATCCCATGCCGGGACGCTTTCGCAGCCAGGATTCGCAGGGTGTCTGTCCGTACGGACGGGATATCGACCGGCAGCAGGAAAAACGCGTCGAAACCTCGCGCCAGGGCACAGACGCCCGTCCTCACGGAGGAAAACATGCCCTGCGGAAACAGCGGGTTTTCAACCGCTACAGCCCCGAGACGCACGGCGAGCTCGGCGGTCTCGTCCCCGCGGTAACCGGTCACCACCACTACCTCCCTTGTACCGGCATCCTTAAGGGAGGTCACAACCCTTCGCAGGGGCGAGACGCCGTTCAGGGGGGAGATGGGCTTGAAAAAACCCATGCGGCTGGAGTAGCCGGCCGCTAGGACGACTGCATCGATGATCAACGACATGCGCCAGGTTTTGAAAACCGGCTCAGCGACGCGAGAACAGGCTGTAAATCGCCTGGTAGTGTTTCATTACGCCGTTGCGGTAGGAGAGCAGGGAACGCCCTCGATATCTATCCAGCGCCTTGTCGACATCGCCCCTGGCGTCGCGGATCTTCGACGCGATTATGCAGGTTCCTATGCGTATGTTGTTTTCGGGGGAAAGCACCTGGTTTTTGTCGCTGATGGAGAACGTTCGTCTAATCCAGGGCCCGTTCGCCTTCCAGTTGATCTGCATCAGCCCGTAATTGCCCTTGCTGATTGCGTTAGCCTTTACGGTTGACTCTTTGACCAGGATTGCTGCGACCAGAAAGGGATCCACCTTGTATTGCTGGGAGTATCTTTCGATGTATCCTGCGTACAGGGAGGCGTTGGCAGCTGTGACCTTCGGGGAGACTCGTCTGAAGTAACTCTCGATAGCCTGGACTCTTTTTTGCTGATCCTTTGCCGTCCTATAACCCTCCATAGACCTGTACTCCGAGCTGTTGGCAAAGGGAGCAGCGGTTGCCCGCTGCATTCCGGGTGAAAAAAGCGATAGTAAAAGCAAAGTACATACGACGTTGATTCGAATTCTCATTGTGATACACTCCTTTCTGCAGGGAAAAACATCCGCAGAGAGTTTGAGACAGAATGCGACGTGACCTCTTTCGCATTTCGGGGTATTCTATCACAGGGTCACGCAGAAATACATTTCTTTTTAGGGGGGAATTCCAATAAATCAGACGCTGAATACGATAAAAAACAGACGTAGCGTCAGGCGATTCAAGCCTTCGCAGATATCCGAGGGGGAGCTTAATTCCATTATCGAGGCCGGTTTGTGGGCGCCGAGCGGCCATAACCGCCAGCCGTGGCACTTCCTCGTCATCCAGGACAAGGAGATGCTGGACCGTATGAGCGACTTCGCAGTAGACAGGATGAGGCGTTCCTCGCTCGAGTGGGTCAGGAATCTGGCGGGGAAGGACGGATACCACCTGTTTCACAATGCCCCGACCGTAATCGTGGTGTCGGGGACTCACCCGGACGAGCCGCCCTTGTCCGCACTGGTGGACTGTTCTGCGGCAATCCAGAACATGCTCGTGGCAGCGGAGTCGCTGGATATCGGTACCTGCTGGATAGGTCTCGCGAGGTTTTTCTTCGAGGACGAGAAACAACTGCCATCGCTGCGCATTCCCGAGGGCTACCGGCCGCTTTACTCTGTCGCGATGGGCTACAAGGCAGATGATTATATACCGACGCCGATGCCTCGAAAGTCCGGAACGGTCAGCTGGTACAGGCGAGGCGAGTAAACCGGCCAGATAGGGGGGCAACGCCGCATAAACCTTCAAAGCCCGCGGCGGAGCCATGGAGCCGTTTGAAGGTCTTGGTGCGAGAGGGGGGACTCGAACCCCCACGCCCGAAAGCACTGGATCCTAAGTCCAGCGTGTCTGCCGTTCCACCACTCTCGCGCCGAACGATGAGGAATGATACCACTATGCGGCCTCTTTGTGAAGCCCGTTGAGACCCGTAATACTCGCAAGGCTCGACGCAAGGCGGATGAAGAGGCCGCGCCCGAGTTGACCATGTCACTTTATTTCCACTATCTCCACGCTGCGGTTCCTTGCGCGCCCTTTCTTCTTAGACCCTCTGTACGCAGTAGGACTATTGTACCATCATTGCCGAAGTATTAAAAAACAGCCCCGCCTAGGGGGCTGTTTCGAAAAACCAAGATTTGTATCTAAGCTCGTTGACAGTCGAGATACCCCTTTGTACCAAATGTGTACCAGACAAGTATCTCCTGATTCCGCGAAAACCTGTATTTGCAAGTGGTTGGAAAGATTGGTGGACTGTGAGGGACTCGAACCCACGACCCGCTGATTAAGAGTCAGCTGCTCTACCGACTGAGCTAACAGTCCACGTTATTCCTTTGGCGCGCCCGGCAGGATTCGAACCCGCGACCAACAGATCCGAAGTCTGTGACTCTATCCACTGAGCTACGGGCGCTCGTGTTCGTTGGGGTGAGCGAGGGGACTTGAACCCCCAACATCTGGAG
>Ga0255347_1000501_pt1 | contig 71484 bp, 65 predicted proteins | sample wastewater_treat_2_FD_192479 | JGI IMG/M metagenome (GOLD analysis project Ga0255347, IMG submission 192479) | Wastewater microbial communities from Lulu Island WWTP, Vancouver, Canada - plant24 | ecosystem: Engineered > WWTP > Wastewater > Unclassified | place: Canada: Vancouver, British...
AAAAAATCCCGCACATTGGTGCGGGATTTTTGTACACACAATATACGAAACAATTTATTGCATATCGTATTTTGAAATTTCTTTTACACCCGGCATGTTATTATAAAGAATAACATCACCCCTTACTGTAAGAGTTTTTCCGACATTAGCAGGGGTGTCTTTCAAATTTACGGTCTTTCTTGGTTCTGTTTTAGCTAATTGTACACAAATATATCCTTCTTGTGTTCCTAACAAGACATTGTCAGCTGTACTAAATGGTGCAGTAAATTCAGGAACACTTGGATTTGGAGTGGTGTTCCAAGCTCCGACAATAGTTCCGGTTACATAAACGCCTTCTTTAAGCGCATTGTTTTTATCAGTAGGAGCTAAAGCAATAACTTCTTCAACTGTATAAGGATTATTTATACCGCCTTTGTCGTAGTCGCCAATAACTTCAATTGCTTGAGTATCCACTTTGAAGTTTTTAACTTCCCATGTTCCTGCCTTTTCTGTTGTTGATACATATTTAAAAGCAACATAAATAGATTTTCCTGCAAAAGCGGTCAAATCGTATTGTTGGGTAATAAATGCCCAATTTAATTTATTGGCAGTCAAATTTGGTTCCAGACGAGTCCATGTGCCTGTTTTCAAATTGGCTTCTTTTCCATCATAATCGGTAGATACAAAAACTGCTGCTTCCGTTTCAGGAACAGGGTCTGCAGACATATACGCAGCACACGAACGGAAATATAATCTGGCTTTTGTTTGAGTGGTTAAATCCAATTTTGGAGAAACCAACCATGTTTCATTAGCATTACGTGTCCCGCTTACATAACCGGTCATTTTTGCATAACCATAAGAAGAATCCCAAGACCATTTGTCAGAACCAACAACACTGATATTCTGAAAATCATTAAGATTCTCTGTCAATGCCGTATAAGGAATAGCTTTCCCTTTATTTGCCGGATCATCCGGTTTAGGACCAAACGGGTCGTCCGGTTTTTTCTCACAAGCTGTAAAAGCTGTTACTACTGCCGCCATTACCATAGCGAACATAAAAAAATTTCTTGCTTTCATAATAAAATAGATTTTAAAAAATTAAATAATAAAAAAATAATCAATCATTAATATTTAGGATAAAAACATTCGTCGGCACGCCAATTTTGCACGCCATTGGATAGTTGTACATCGTCCAACGAACGCAATACAATAGTCCACTGGTTGGAAGGTGCATATTCGCCATTATCGTGATAGTAAGAGATGAATCCATACAATTTGCCCTTATATTCAACCGGAGGCAATTCGGCGTCGGCAAACTTGGCATACTCGCTGGTACCAACAGACATCCATGATCCGGAAGCATTTTTTACCACACGCGATTGCGGAAAACCTACGCCATCGGTGCTTGGTGCAAAAATGCGTGCGGTTTCTTCCAAATCAACAGGCTTTCCATAATCGACACCCTGTTGTGAAAAATAAAGGGTATTACCGGTTTCCAATTCCACGAAACGGCTTGCCAATGTAGAAATATCACGATAACCGTCACTCACGGCTTTCACTTCTTCTATGGTCATTTTGTTAGCTACTATTTTAGCCGGTTCCGGCACACCTATCAACTGTACATGAGCATTAAACACAGGCAACGGAATACGACCTATTTCCCAACCCTTTTTTTTGGAAGCCTTATTATCGTGTCCTTCTTTGGCATTATTGAAATAAGGCACTCCTATCTGCGGCATTTTGGCATATTTTCCTACCGCCAATCCTGCACAATTGATGGCAATTTTTTGACCAATGGAATACATTCCCGACAAACTGCCGGCATCCACCGAAAGTTTGAGTCCTTGTTCCGGATGTTCACAATCCTGAATATACATGGTTTTATACACATTTCCCGATACATCGGATGAAACAATGCGTCCGATAATAACTACAGGAACAGAATCGGGAATATCGTCCACACTGAACAAACCCAAATTCGCTCCTGTTTTTACGGCATCTTTGTACGAACGTGCGCGAGGCGGGTATTTCAACGTATCACCCGACGGGGTTCCAAATTCGGTCATGTAGGTATTTAAAAATTCGGCAACGGTATGCGTTTTTGTCCACGCAGCATCTTCCGAAACATACATCTGTTCTACATCAACAGCTTCATACTTATGGCAGGCGGTCATTCCAAAGAATGTAAATGCCAAAGTTCCTATTATGAAATAACTGATATTTTTCATAGCGTTTTCTGTTTTAATCATGTTTGTAATTTAGATTAGAATTTGAATCCAATGTTCAAAAAGAAGTTTACACCCCACGCATAATAATATTTTGCAGGGTATTTGGTCACGTTATCCGAAACATACGAATTGTTTCGATAAGTAACGGTTGGAATACGTCCTGTTTGGTAGCCGCCCGTTTTCATACCCGTATTGTTTGTTACGTTGTTTACGCTTAAGTTGATGTTGATGGATTTACGATTTTTCAAGTAAATGAGCTTACCTACCGACAAATCAATCATAAAACGTTCGTACCAATTGGGCGACACCAATGATTCCTGCTGTCCCAGCACGGCTCTCTGTTCTTCAGAATAAATGAGTTGCGGAGTGGTACCGTCGGCTTTTTTACCGGTCATAATGCCTTGTGCAAAACGCGAAGGAGCAATAGCCAAATAGCTTTCGTCAAAATAGCTGATTGAGGCTTCGGCAAACCACATATCTTGGTGAAAAAAGTTCAACTTCATATTCGCCACCAATTGCGGACCGGAAGCCACTTTTAAATTTTTTATCAAAATACGGTCTTTCACTTCAATATCTTTACCGTTGAGTTTCATACCGTTCTCGGCACTTTCAACACCAACGGCATTATCGGTGTAGTGAGCTTCATTATAAGCCAACGCTCCCGACAATGTAAAATTATCGTTCAGTTTAACCGCTGCACCAAATTCCAAACCTTGATAAATTTTATCAACACTCGTCATCATGCAGTTAATGAATGTACGGTATTCGTCGTTGTAGTAACCGTTTTGCTCAATGCCGTCCAAAAGATGCGTGCGATAACCCGTCAATCGCATTGTTACAATCGGGTAACGGAGAATATAAGTCAAATCGTAAGAAAGCACCTTTTCCTGAAATTGAAGTGCGTTGAGCAAAGCATTGCCTTGATTAAAAGCATATGCATCGGCTGAACGGTCGGAAATACGTTGAGATATATAGAACGAATTGGCTAATGGAGCACGCAATTCACCCAACAAATTGGCTTCGAGGTGGTGATGACCGTCAAAATCATAGCTAATACCCGCTTTCACTGCTGGATCAACAAATTGGTGAATTTTACCGGCACCTTTTGAAACTACATTTTTACCGGTAACAATTTTCAAATATTCGGAACGACCGTTGCGCATATATCCATAACGGTTAAATGCCGTGTAAGAAGCCTTTAAACCATAATAAAATTTCAATTTATTGAAGTTCCATTCGTTATGCGCAAATAGAGAAGTTTTTACTATATTAATATCGTAATTATAACCAAAGACATCGCCTTCATGGATAATTTTATTCGGATTGTCCACATCATTTTGACGCACCTGATTAATTTCTTCTTGTGTCATTTCCACGTTTTCGGCTAAGTCGGCAATATCACGGTCGGCAAACGGGTCAATATCTACCCACTGTTTTGCACCTAACAAATCGTCAGCGGTTTTGTAGTGTTTGCCTTGAGTGTATTTGGCTTCCAAGCCCACTACAAGTTTCAGTTTTTCACCCAAAAACATTTGGTCGTAAACGGAATTCAAAGCCACTTCGCCCAAATTGTTATGACGGCGTTCTACCATATATTTAGCCATCGCCAATGCATTGGGATTATTTAAGTTATTGGCGTAATTGGCTTGATACAGAGCATCCCAATCTATTTGAGTTGTGGTCAAATTGCGCGATTTCCACAAAGCAACCATTTCGTTGTAGAGTTGCACATTTGTGCCGGCTTCGGTAGGTGCAAACGCTCCTGACATGTCGCTAAGCACCACCATGTGAGCTTTGCTGAATTGGCTCGGATTAGAACCTTTGCCAAAAAACTGCCAACCGCCCAACTGATAGCTCGGCAAGTTACGATAGTAGTCAGGACGCGGGTCAATAGCGTTGTAGAACGTCAAAGCCGAATTGCTGTACATATTATAATGTCCGGCAATACCGGAATTCAAGTTTTGCGTTTCGCTAATTTTCCACTCGTGACTGATAATAGCAGTTGGGGCGAAACTATGAACTATACGCGAATTGCGTTTTTTACCGTTTTGATAGCCCCAGTAAGGATTGTAGTAGATAGAAGTTAAATCGACCGTTTCCTGCGTCAATGCCGATGAACCTGCACGTTCGGTAGGTACACCATAAGTTACAATCGACAAACTATGTCGGGGATTGAAAAACTTTTCGGCACCAAAATAGTAAGCACCCGAATTGTAGAAAGTACCTTCCTGTATGCCTTCGAGCGACCAACGGTAAGCACCTGAAACTGCAAAAGCCCAACCGTTATCCATAATACCGGTAGCATAAGTTGCCGTAGCACGCAGCCAATAAGAACGGTTAGTGCCTGCCAAGCCAACTTTTGTTCCGGCGGCAAATCTGCTGGCACGCATATCAATATTAGTTGTGTTGCCAATGCCACCGAAAGTATATCTATTAGGAGCAAAATTAATGATTATCTCTTTGTTACGAGTAGCATCGTTCAAACCTCCTATGGACGAATAGTTGAAACGTCCACGCTCTTGGTCGTTGAATTTGACACCATTGATGTAGGTATATTCGTCAGACTGTGCATAACCGCGCAAACGGTAGCGTGCCGGACTGAAGGAATAACTTGCCGTACGTGAAAACACATCGCCTTTGGAATACAACAGTCCTGAAATTGATTGAGCAGACATACCGTCTTCATCGTCAATTTCAAAATCCGTCTCAATAGCGGAAAGCAGAACTTCGTTTTCCAACATGCTGGCAGCATCATCTTTCAAAAACACTTCGCCCAAGTTATTTTCGCCATCTTTCAGCGTAACGGGTTTATTCTTTTTACCGATTTCGGCTTGCTCAAATTCCAAAACATCGTTACCAAGAGCGACAGATTGAAACTCAAACATACCGTTTTCGTCGGTTTGCACGGAAATTTCTTGTTGCCGAAGAGTTACGATAGCTCCCACAATCGGTTCATTAGAACCCTCCTTTTTCAGTACACCCGTCAATGTCGCTTGTCCGAACAATACCGAACACGACAGTAGCAGCGCACCAAACAACGTCAGTTTTTTCATGTAATACGATTTTAATTAATAGGTATCAATTTTAGAACATAAAAGTTTGCAATATTAATAAAAATTTTGTGGAAAGACAAGCAAAAAACGTTTTTTTTACTACACTTTTTCTAAAAAATTAAAACTGCTTTCAATTTGAAAGATTTTATTTGCAAATAGGATAAAAAAACGCCGATAGCGGGGTTATTTTCATTAATTTGTTAATGACATGCAAAAATAATCGTTTTTGTTTGTTTTTCTCAAAAAAAAAGTTGAAATTTGCCTTTCGATTCGGAACATAAATTCAACCCGTCGAAACGTGCGTTTTTATTAACCTCTATAAAAATTAATGTACTATGAATTTCAGACTCCTCATTTTAACAGGATTTTTATCCTTTTTGCTCACTCTATCGGTAGCGGCGCAAGAGCAAGGACAATTGTTTAACTCGTATATGATAGGATTTTACAACTTGGAAAATCTTTTCGACACCATTGACTCTCCTGACACTAACGATTCTGAATTTTTGCCCGATGGTGCCAACAAATGGGGCACTTATAAATACACTAACAAACTTCAAAAAATGGCTTATGCCATTTCAAAATTTCCGAAAGAAATGGCAATCTTAGGCGTTTGTGAAATTGAAAATCGGCTTGTTTTAGAAGATTTGGTTTCGCAACCGGAACTGGAAAACAGAAATTTGCAGATAGTGCATCACGATGGTCCCGACCGCCGTGGTGTTGATTGCGCTTTGCTATACGACCCAGAACAGTTTGAGCCAACTAACGTAATTTCTCACCCTTTCAGAAGCGAATTGGAAAACTTTGTTACTCGTGACCAATTATGCGTTACAGGCAATTTAGCCGGCGAAGAAATTCACGTTATCGTGGTACACTGGCCATCGAAGTACGGCGGTGAAAAACGCTCTATACCACGCCGCCGCGAAGCCGCTTACACCACTCGCTACATCTGCGATTCTATCTTTGCTATTGACCCCGAAGCAAAAATTGTAATCATGGGCGACTTTAACGACGACCCGACCGCTTCCAGCATTGTGAAACACCTCGGTGCTAAAGGCTATAAAAAACAAGTAAAACAAGGCGACCTTTACAATCCTTGTTACAAAATTTTCAAAAAAGGTATCGGTTCGCTTGCCTATAACGATGTTTGGTGCCTTTACGACCAAGTCATTGTGTCGGCAGCCCTTTTGAACCGCGAAACACTTGAAGACCTTACTTATTGGAAATCGGAAATTTTTAACCGCGACTTTTTAACGGAACAGAAAGGCGCTCGCAAAGGTTATCCGAAACGCTCTTTTTCAGGTGGCGTTTGGCTGAACGGTTACAGCGACCACTTCCCAAGTTTCATTTGGCTGATAAAAAGGGCAAATAACGAATAACGAAAAAAAGGATTGGACAAATGTTCAATCCTTTTTTTATTTTTAATCATTAAAAAAAATCATTATTTTTTACAAAAAAATTTCACTATTAACGGCTAAAAATCAAAAACTGAATTATTTGCAAAACAGTGTTGCCGAAACGCTGTTTTTTTATTATATTTGCGGTCGTAACATTAAGAAAGAAAATTATCAATTAAATTAAATCTATAATCTATGGGACAAGATGTATTAAAACAAGTAATGGCCACTGCCCAAACGTGGCTAGATGGTAATTACGATGCAGAAACAAAGGCACAAGTACGCGCCATGATGGAAGCCGACGACAAAACGGAACTCATCGACTCTTTTTACCGCACTTTGGAATTTGGCACAGGCGGTTTGCGTGGCATCATGGGAGCAGGTTGCAATCGCATAAATAAATACATTATTGCACAAGCAACACAAGGCTTTGCCAACTATCTGCTCAAAGCACAAAAAGCCAATGCTTTCGAGAAACAGGTAAAACAATTGAGCGTAGTGGTAGGACACGACTGCCGAAACAATGGTCGCTTGTATGCCGAAACAGTAGCTAACGTGTTTGCTGCCAACGGAATAAAAGTATATTTAATTGAAAGCCTTCGCCCGACACCGGAAATTAGCTTTGCTATCCTTCATCTGTCGTGCCAAGGTGGCGTAAACGTAACCGCCAGCCACAACCCCAAAGAATACAACGGTTATAAAGCTTATTGGGAAGACGGTTCGCAAGTGCTTATGCCACACGACCAAGGCATTATCGACGAAGTGAACAAAGTAACAATAGATGATGTAAAATGGGAAGGCAACAAAGATTTAATTCAAATCATCGGTGGCGAAATGGACTACGACTACATGAAAGCAGTAAAAACTGTGATGATTGACAAAGAAAGTATTCTGCGCCAAAAAGATTTGAAAATTGTTTACACGCCGTTGCACGGTGCCGGACGCGTTATTGTTCCCATGTGTCTGCGCAGTTGGGGATTTGAAAACATCTACGTAGTGCCTGAACAGATGGTTGTTGACGGTAATTTCCCGACAGTAGTATCGCCCAACCCCGAAAACGCCGAAGCTATGACAATGGGTATGAACCTTGGCACAAAACTCGATGCCGACTTGGTAATTGCCAGCGACCCCGATGCCGACCGTCTCGCCATTGTTTGCCGCAACGACAAAGGCGAATGGGTAATTATCAATGGCAACCAAACCAACATTATTTACCATTATTACACCATTAACAATATGAAGCGTCTCGGCAAACTTCGCCCCGAACATTATATTGTTAAAACTATTGTAACCAGCGAATTAATCAGTAAAATAGCTGACCGTCAAGGCGTTACTCTTACCGACGAATATACGGGATTCAAATGGATTGCCAATCGCATACGCGAATGGGAAGGCTGTCGTATCTTTTTGGGCGGTGGCGAAGAGAGTTTCGGATTTTTGCCTTACGACAAAGTGCGCGATAAATGTGCACCTTCGTCCATTTGTCTTATTTGCGAAATTGCAGCCTACGCCAAAGATAACGGTATGAGTTTGTACGAATACCTGCTCAATATCTACAAGGAATACGGTTTCCAGCGCGAAACAACCATCAATGTTGTTCGTCCGGGCAAAGCCGGTGCTGATGAAATCAAACAAATGATGGCAAATTATCGCGAAAATCCTTTAACGGAAATTGCCAATTCGCCGGTAATCAAAACCAAAGATTTTAAAACTCTCAAACAGCGTGAACTAAAAGACGGAAAATGGGTTGAAACAGACATTATTATGCCGCTCAACGCCACCAGCAACGTGTTGCAATATTTCACAGCCGATGGTCTGAAAGTTTCCGTTCGTCCATCGGGTACAGAGCCAAAAATAAAATTCTATTTTGAAATTCCTGCCGAAATGAAAACGATGGCTGACTACGAAAAAGCCACCAACGAAGCTGAAGCACGCGTTCCGGCAATCCGTAAGAGTTTGGGAATTTAAAATTAAATCCTACTTATTTTTAAGAATCCTGCCTTGATATAAGGTGGGATTCTTTTTTATGTGTAAAAAGATGTGATTTTTTTTGGATAATTAAAAAACAAGTGTTATCTTTGAAGTACCAAAATTCGCACTGCTTTGAGATTGGAAAATTCTACAATTAATTTTTAAAACGAGACAATGTTAATTTTCAATGGCGGGCTGCAACCTTTTAGGTTTCGCTTTGCGAACAGCAGATTACAAAGAAGTTAGCACCTCAAATCCTATCTTTTAGGAATTTTTCTCAACAAATTAGCAGTGCGTTTTTTTTATTTTTCCCGTTTCTAAGGTCGTACGCTTACAACGACCTATTGATTTCGTCAATATAATCGAGCAATTCTTCCCTGCCCTGCTGTTTTTCGCTTGAAGTAACAAAAATTTTCGGCAACGTTTCCCACACTTCCGCAAGCGAATCCTTATATTTTTCGATATTATCCTTACTTTTTGTTTGCGACAGTTTGTCGATTTTGGTAAATACAATGGCAAACGGAATCTCATTTTCGCCCATCCATTGCATAAAATCCATATCTATTTTTTGCGGTGCGTGGCGACTATCGATCAACAGAAATACATTGGTCAACTGCGGACGGTAGAGCAAATAACCTTCAATGATTTCTTTCAGTTTTTGTCGCATATCCTTGCCAATAGAAGCGTAACCGTAGCCCGGCAAATCGACTAAATGCCACGTTTGGTTGATGAGAAAATGATTGATTAGCAATGTTTTTCCCGGTTTTGAAGAAGTTTTAGCCAAGTTTTTTTTGTTGGTCAGCATATTTATCAGCGATGATTTGCCAACGTTCGAGCGTCCAATAAACGCATATTCCGGTAGCTGCGAATTCGGACATTTTGTATAATCGCTATTAGATATTACAAATTCTGCAGAAATAATTTCCATATCAATTAATTGTGTTTACGTGAAGAAAAAAACATTAATCCAACAAAGGTAATAAAACCGTTTATCATAAGCAACTCATAGCCAAATTGATAGTTTAATCGGCTTTGACAAAACCACTGCAACAAAAAAGTAAGCACCGGAGCAAGCAACGCCACATAAGGCACATAACGGTCGTTGCACTGCCATTTTGTGGTTAAGCCAAAAGCAAACAATCCCAACAATGGTCCGTAAGTATAGCCCACCAACCGATAAATGGTATCGATAATATGTTGATTATTAATGTTTTTAAAACCAATTATTAATAAAATCAGTCCTACGGAAACGGCAAAATGCAAAATTTTACGCAACTGCACCGCACGCCGAGTTTCTTTATCGCCAATTTCTAAAATATCCATCGCAAGTGTAGTTGTGATAGCCGTAAGCGCAGAATCGGCACTTGAAAAAGAAGCAGCGATAATGCTCAACATCAAGCAAATAACAGCGACTGAACCCAAATAGGAAACCGCAAAAAACAGCAAAATGTTGTCCGCTTCGACAGGCAAAACAATGTTGTGCGCCGTGGCATAAGTAACTATTAAGAAACCCAACAATAGAAACAAAAAATTCATCGGTAAGAAAGCCGCACCGTACCACAACATATTTTTGCGCGACTCTTTGAGCGTGCGGCAACTCAAATTTTTCTGCATCATCTCTTGGTCTAATCCCGTCATAACTATCACAATGAAAATGCCGCTAAAAAATTGTTTGAAAAAATTCTGTTGTGAGTGCCAATCGTCAAATACGAACACGCGCGCTAAAGGATTTTCAGAAAGCGAATGAAAAATTTGCGGCACCGTCCAACCTAACAAATCAATCGTTGTAACAACCATCAGCACCAACGCCACCAACATAAAAAGCGTTTGCAGACAATCTGTCCACACAATAGTTTTAATGCCGCCACGACGCGTGTAGAGCCAAATACCGCCCACCACCAAGCAAACCGTTGCAAAAAACGGTACATTCCAATGGTTAAAAATAAACTCTTGCAACACCAAAATAGCAACATACAATTTTGCAGCAGCCCCGATTAGCTTTGCTATCGTAAAAATGAACGCTCCTGTTTTTTGCGAACGCCGACCAAACCGTTCACGCAAATAGGTGTAAATACTTATTAAATTGAGTTTGTAAAACAGCGGTAATAAAACATAGGCAATAACTACATAGCCAAAGAAAAATCCAAGAACTGTCTGTAAATAAGTGAATTGTAAGTGCGGCACCATACCGGGAACCGAAACTACCGAAACTCCCGAAACGGAAGCTCCTATCATACCGAATGCCACCAAATACCATGGCGACTGGCGGCGACCAATAAAAAAAGAAGCGTTATCACTGCCTTTTTTTGTCGTAAAAACAGAAACGGCAAACAGCAAGGCAAAATAGCCGACAAGGATAGATAAAAGAAGTATCGGATTCATTGCGTAATAGTTGATGTGCCGTAAATGGCATTTAAACGGTCTTTCAATTTGCGATAACCGGCACGGCGAAGGGGAGAATTTTTGAATAAATTATTAAATTGTCCTCTTGTAAATCGACTCCAATCCAATTGAAAAAAAGCCTCTTGAGGTTGCAGTTCGGCATGAAAATTAGCTTTAGCCTTAGCGTTCCACGGACAAGCATCTAAACAAACATCACACCCAAACAAATGATTTTCAAGCATTTCGTTATAAATATCTTCCAGCTTTCCCCTATATTCTATTGTAAGGTAACTGATGCAACGGCGCGCATCTAAACGGTACGGATGCGATAAAGCATTTGTGGGGCAAGCATCAAGACATTTGCGACATTGCCCGCAACGCTCCGCCATGGGTTCGTCCGGCTTCAACGCAATATCAAGTAACAATTCGCCAATAAAACAATACGAACCCAAAGTCGGATGAATAAACAAGTTGCTTTTACCAATCCAGCCCAATCCTGCCCGCTGTGCCCAACATCGTTCCAATATCGGCGCAGAGTCGCAAAAAGCAATTCCTTCACAAGGTATCCGCTGTTGAATTTGCACAAGTAGTTCGTTCAATTTGTTTTTTACAACAAAATGATAATCAGCACCATAGGCATATTTAGCCACCAATGGCGCACCGCTTGGCTGCAAACATTGCGGAAAATAGTTCATTAAAACAACCACGATTGATTTCGCATTTTCCACCAACAGACGCGGGTCGGTACGTTTGCCAAAATGATTTGCCATGTAATGCATCTCGCCATGACAACCGTCAGCTAACCACTGTTGCAAATAGGCAGCATCTTTCGGTAAAAAATCGGTCGCAGCAATACCACACGCATCGAATCCCACTTCCAAAGCAGCATTTTTTATGAACGTTTCGTTGTCCAATTAAAGCAATTTTTTGAATTTCGGCTACTCTATTTAATGTTTCATAGCGTCCGACAAACTGACACAAAATATTTTATCTTTTCCATTGATTATAAGGGTTTTTTATCAAATTTGCATTGTAATAGCGATGGTCGTCCGTAACTTCTTCGCCGACAAAATCGGGCTTTTCAAACGCAGTAGTTACATCGGGCAATTCTATTTCAGCTATTATCAACCCTTCATTTTCACCGTAAAACTCGTCAATTTCCCACCAAAAACCTTTGTAAAATAGTTTATAACGCACTTTTTCTATTGTTGGTTGCAAACAACAGCGTTCCAGCAACGCTTCAGCATCGCTCATCGGAATTTCGTATTCAAATTCGTCGCGTGCAAAACCGATAGCTACATTTTTTACTGTCAAAAAAGCTTTTTCGCCATAAATACGCACTCGCACCACCCTATCGGCTTCGGCACAAATGTAGCCTTGGCAAATGCGTTTCGATGTTGATTTTTCACGGTAAGAAAAATTTACAACCAAAAATTTGCGTTCAATTTCTTTCGCCATAAACAACAATTTTTATTATCTGACAAAGGTACAAGTTTTTTCGATTATTCTAATTTCTCACTATTTAATCGTATAAAATCGACAAAAAACTATTATTTTGTTATAAAAACAAGATTTTTTGTAATAATTTTCAAAAAATATTGTCTATTTGAAAAAAATCATTTATCTTTGCACCGAAAAATTTATAGTAATGAAATTTCAGTCCCTAATTATTAGCCTATTGATTATTCTCTTGCGCCACAAGTAGAATCGGGACGATATTACCATAAGTGTACATAAAAAATACAAAAGCCGTCTCGAAATTGAGGCGGCTTTTTTTAAACACTAAAAAAACGAACAGAGAAAATTTGAACAATTATTTATAATTAAATCATTATTTTATGCAAAACATTATTATTTTTGACACCACATTGAGAGATGGTGAACAAGTGCCGGGTTGCCAATTGAACACCACGGAAAAAATACAGATTGCTAAAGCGTTGGAAGAGATTGGAGTCGATGTTATCGAAGCAGGGTTTCCCGTTTCCAGTCCGGGCGATTTTAATTCTGTAATGGAAGTTTCCAAAGCCGTTTCCGAGCCAATCATCTGCGCTTTGACACGGGGCGTAAAAAACGACATCGACGTTGCTGCCGAATCGCTGAAATACGCTAAACGCAAACGTATCCACACAGGAATCGGCACTTCCGATTTTCACATTCGTTATAAATTTAATTCCAACCGAGAAGAAATTTTAGAACGTGCCATTGCCGCTACAAAATATGCCAAAAGTTTAGTAGAAGATGTGGAATTTTATTGCGAAGACGCCGGACGTACCGATAATGCCTATTTGGCGCGAGTGGTGGAAGCGGTGATAAAAGCAGGCGCTACCGTTGTAAACATTCCCGACACAACAGGCTATTGCCTCCCCGAACAATTTGGCGAAAAAATTGCCTATCTGAAAAATAACGTGCAAAACATCGATAAAGCCATTTTAGCTGTTCATTGCCACAACGATTTGGGATTAGCCACCGCAAACACCATGGCCGCCATACAAAACGGTGCACTTCAAGTGGAAACCACCATTAACGGTATCGGCGAAAGAGCTGGTAATACGGCTATGGAAGAGATTGTGATGATATGTAAAAGCCATCCTTACCTCGGCTACAGCACACGCATCAAAACGCCCAAAATTTATGCGCTCAGTCGCACCGTTTCCAACCTTATGAATATGCCTATACAACATAATAAAGCCATTGTGGGACGAAACGCTTTTGCCCACTCATCGGGCATTCACCAAGACGGCGTTCTGAAAAATAAGGATAGTTACGAAATAATTGACCCAAAAGATGTGGGAATTGAAGAAAATTCTATACTTTTGACTGCTCGTAGCGGACGCGCCGCACTGAAACATCGTTTGTCTATTTTAGGTATAAATGTTGAAGGCGAAAGATTGGACTCAATATATGAAAATTTCCTGAAATTAGCCGACAAAAAACGCGAAATAAGCGACGACGATATATTGATGCTGGCAGGCGTACAACACGCTAAAAACCCGAAGATAAAGTTGAACTATTTGAAGGTAACTTCGGGCAAAGAGGTTGTTCCTGAAGCAGAAATAGGAATAACCATGTCAGGCAAAGAGTACGAAGCCAAAGCATCGGGCAATGGACCTGTAGATGCTGCCATTAAAGCTTTGAAACAAATTTTAAAGAAAAAGATGGTATTGCAAGAATTTGTCATTCAATCGATAAACAGAGGCAGCGACGATATTGGTAAAGTACACATGCAATTACTTTATGAAGATAAAATCTATTACGGATTTGGTGCGAACACTGACATAGTGGTAGCTTCATTGGAGGCTTACATCGACGCCATTAATAAATTTAAATCATGAATACAATTTTCGATAAAATATGGGATGCACATACGGTCGCCATTGTTCCCGATGGTCCAACACAACTGTACATCGACCGTATGTATTGCCACGAGGTAACCAGTCCTCAAGCTTTTGACGGATTACGCGCTCGTCGTCTCAGCGTGTTCCGTCCGGAAAAAATTATCTGTATGCCCGACCACAACATTCCCACACTGAACCAAGACAAGCCAATACGTGACGAAATAGCGCGGCGACAAGTGGAAACGTTGTATAAAAACGCCGAAGATTTTGGTCTGACGTGCTACCCTATCGGACATAAAAAGAACGGCATTATTCATGTAGTTGGTCCCGAAAATGGTCTATCACTACCCGGAATGACTATCGTATGCGGCGATTCACACACAAGTACGCACGGCGCTGTTGGTGCCATAACTTTTGGTATCGGAACTTCCGAAGTGGAAATGGTACTTGCTACACAGTGCATTTTCCAAGCAAAACCAAAAACCATGCGCATAACTATTGATGGTGCGCTCAATGAAGGTGTTACTGCCAAAGATATGGCTTTGTACCTCATTTCAAAACTAACTACGGGCGGCGCAACGGGCTATTTTGTAGAATATGCAGGCGAAGCAGTACGCAATTTAAGTATGGAAGGGCGACTGACACTTTGCAACCTTTCCATCGAAATGGGCGCACGGGGCGGCATTATAGCGCCCGACGAAACGACTTTTAACTACTTGAAAGACAAAGAATTTGCGCCAAAAGGAGCACAATGGGATGCCGCCGTCAACTATTGGAAAACTTTGAAATCGGACGACGATGCCGTATTCGACAAAGAATTGCATTTTGATGCAGCAGACATAGAATCGATGATAACTTACGGCACTAATCCCGGCATGGCAATGCCTGTCAACTCTACCATACCGGACGTTGGAGAAATCGGACAAAAAGCACTGGCTTATATGGATTTTAAAATCGGCGAAAAATTGTTGGGCAAAAAAATCGACTATGTTTTTCTTGGCAGTTGTACCAATGGTCGCATTGAAGATTTTCGTCTATTTGCCAACTATGTAAAAGGCAAGAAAAAGGCAGAAAATGTCATTGCATGGCTTGTACCCGGCTCTTGGGCTGTAGAAAAACAACTGCGCGAAGAAGGATTAGACAAAATTTTAATCAAAGCCGGATTTGAATTGCGACAACCCGGATGTTCGGCATGTCTTGCTATGAACGAAGACAAAGTTCCGGCAGGTAAATATGTCGTGAGCACTAGTAACCGCAACTTTGAAGGGCGGCAAGGACCGGGCGCACGTACCATTTTAGCAGGAGCATTGGTAGCCGCAGCGGCGGCTGTCAACGGCTTTATTACTGACCCTCGAACAAACAGACAAAAATCATGAAAGCAATTACCTTACTTACTTCTACTTGCGTGCCGTTGCCACTCGAAAATGTGGACACCGACCAAATAATACCGGCACGTTTTTTAAAAACAACCGAAAAAGCGGGCTGCGGCAATAATTTATTCCGCGATTGGCGTTATGATAAAAACAATCAGCCAATTCCCGATTTTGTGCTAAATAATCCCAACTACAAAGGCGAAATTTTGGTAACCGGACGCAATTTTGGTTCGGGTAGCAGTCGCGAACATGCAGCATGGGCAATTGCCGAATATGGTTTTAGAGTGATTGTCAGCAGTTTTTTTGCCGACATTTTCAAAAACAACGCCATGAACAACGGTTTGCTTCCCATTGTCGTTTCCGAGCCGTTTTTAAGTGATATTTTTGCAGCTATAGCGTCCGATAACAATGCGACATTAAGCATCGACCTTGTCAATCAAACCATTATCAACAATGCCTCAGGAGCTACCGAAACATTTAGCATTAACGCTTACAAAAAAGAATGTTTCCTCAATGGTTTAGACGATATCGACTATCTTTTGGCACGAAAAAAAGAGATAGAACAATTTGAAAAAAAACATAATAGATACTAAAAAAATTATGCTCAACAAACATACCGATTATATCGAAATTTTAGACACTACCCTACGTGACGGCGAACAGACCAGCGGCGTATCATTTGCCACACACGAAAAAATGAGTATCGCCCGATTTCTGATTGAAGAATTGGGAGTCGATAGAGTTGAAATTGCTTCGGCGCGCGTTTCTACGGGTGAATTGGAAACTGTACGTGCCATTGCCGAATGGGCGACTGCGCATGGTTGTTTGGACAAAATAGAAGTATTGGGCTTTGTTGATGGTGAGCAATCTATCAATTGGATAAAATCTGCCGGATGTCGCGTTATGAATTTGCTTTGCAAAAGCTCATTCAGGCACGTATCCGAACAGCTTGGCAAAACCCCCGAACAACATATTGCCGATATCAAAAACACCATAGAAAAAGCCACAAGCCTCAATATGGACGTTAATCTCTATCTGGAAGATTGGAGTAATGGCATGATGCACTCGCGCGACTATGTGTTTCAATTAATAGATGCTTTGCGGGATTGCGATATAAAACGTTTTATGTTGCCCGACACTTTGGGCATACTCACACCCGACGAAACTTCCTCTTTTTGCTCACAAATGATAAAGCACTATCCCGAAATACATTTCGACTTCCACGCTCACAACGATTATGATTTGGCTGTTGCCAATACTTTTGAGGCTATAAAAGCCGGAGCCAAAGGCGTACACACTACCATTAACGGTTTAGGTGAGCGTGCCGGCAATACGCCACTTACCAGCATTGTTGCCGTACTGCACGACCAAATGCAGAAAAAAACGCATATAAAAGAGGATAAAATATTTAAAATAAGCAAATTAGTAGAAATGTATTCCGGAATACGCATTCCAAATAACAAACCCATTATTGGCGATAATGTGTTTACCCAATGCGCCGGAGTACACGCCGATGGCGATGCAAAAAACAATTTATATTCTAACGCATTGGTGCCCGAACGTTTTGGTCGCGTACGAGAATATGCGCTCGGCAAAATGTCAGGCAAAGCCAACATTCAAAAAAATCTCGAAGCGTTAGGCATTAAATTAGATGAAACGGAAATGAAAAAGGTTACCGAACGCATCATCGAATTGGGTGATAAAAAGCAATTGGTTACACCTGAAGATTTACCCTACATCGTTTCAGACGTGCTAAAAAACGGCGAACAAGAAGAATCTATCAAAATGATTAATTACTCGCTGGCACTCACTTACGGATTGCGTCCGTCGGCTTCGGTAAAAATAGAAATTGACGGCGAAACGTACGAACAAACAGCTGTCGGCGACGGTCAATATAATGCTTTCACAAAAGCGTTGTGGAAAATTTACACCAGTCTGAATAAAGCCACTCCCGAACTCATCGACTACGTTATTAGTATTCCACCGGGAGGACAAACTGACGCTTTGGTACATGCTACCATCACGTGGAAATTTAACGGTAAAGTGTTTAAGACACACGGCTTGGACGCCGACCAAACGGAAGCCGCTATAAAAGCGACCGTAAAAATGCTGAATCAAATAGAAAAAATATAAATCAACAAAAAAACAACAATTATGAATTTAAATATTGCTGTACTGCCCGGAGACGGAATAGGTCCCGAAATAATGGAACAAGCCATTGCTGTTACTAACGCTATTGCAAACAAATTTGGACATAAAATTCAACTGACTTACGCCATCTGCGGAGCAGATGCCATTGATAAGGTGGGTAATCCCTACCCCAACGCCACTCACGATGTGTGCATGAACAACAATGCCGTACTATTTGGAGCAATAGGACACCCAAAATACGACAACAATCCAACTGCCACCGTGCGCCCTGAACAAGGTTTGTTGGCTATGCGAAAAAAACTTGGACTCTACGCTAACATTCGTCCGGTGAAGGCTTTTGAAACTATTCTTTCCAAATCCCCATTGCGCGAAGAGTTGGTGCGCGACACTGATTTTCTCGTCATTCGCGAACTCACGGGAGGTCTCTATTTCGGACAACCACGAGGCATTAGTGAAGACGGCAACACTGCTATTGACACCTGCGCCTACTCACGCGAAGAAATTGAACGCATTATCCAACTTGCCTACTCTTTTGCGCAAAAACGTCGCCGCAAAGTTACCGTAGTAGATAAAGCCAATATTTTGGCAACTTCGCAACTTTGGCGGAAAATTGCACAAGAAATAGCTCCGAAACACCCCGATATTACTACCGAATACCTATTTGTGGACAATGCGGCTATGCAGCTAATTCAAAATCCGAAAACTTTCGACGTATTGGTTACCGAAAATATGTTTGGCGACATACTCACCGACGAAGCATCTGTGATAACGGGTTCACTTGGAATGTTGCCATCAGCTTCCATTGGACTGCATACTTCCGTCTTTGAACCGATACACGGTTCGTATCCGCAAGCTGCCGGCAAAAACATCGCCAATCCGATAGCTATGGTACTATCCGCTGCACTGATGTTTGAATACGCATTCAACCTAAACGCTGAGAGTCAACTCATACGCCAAGCCGTAGATGCTTCGATCGCCAATGGAATAGTAACCGTCGATATAGCTTTCGACAAATCATACACCACCACGGAAGTTGGTCAATGGCTGGTCAACTACATTAACAAAGCAACTATCTGATTTAAAACAAATTATAAAGTTAAAAGATTACATAATTATAGTTTTTTCGGAGTTTTTATTTTCAATTTAATGATTTAAATTAGCGTTTTTATACATTGTTCAAATATTTCCTTTATGTTCTTGTAAGATGTTCAGCAAAAAATGGTATCTTTGCACCAACCAAAATAAATAAACCAAAACAATTTTAATTATCGAACAAATGGAAGTAACTCGTTTATCTGATTTGCTGCCCTATTATTTAGAGCATCATCCCGACCAAAAAGTAGCCCTTGCCGGAAAACGCAACGGCGAATGGAGAAAGTACAGTATACAAGAGTATGCGGAAACCACAAACTATTTGAGTTATGGTTTTATGAAAATCGGCATTAAGCCGGGCGACAAAGTTGCTATTGTTAGCTCCAACCGTCCGGAATGGAATATGCTGGACATGGCTGCAATACAAATGGGTGCTATCAGTGTACCTATTTATCCTACTATCAGCCAAGCCGATTACAAATACATTTTCAACCATGCCGAAATTAAGGTTTTGTTCATTGAAGGTAAGGAACTGCGCACAAAAATTGAGCCTATCTTGCCCGAAATCAAATCGTTAAAACACATTTATACTTTTGTCGATCAAGGCGTATTACCCTATTTTGACCAATTGGTAGAATTGGGAAAAGCCAATCCCGAACCGGAAAAACTGAAAGAACGCCGAGAAAAAATTGACAAAATGAATTTGGCGACTATTATCTACACTTCCGGCACTACCGGTAACCCTAAAGGCGTGATGTTGAGCCACAACAATGTGGTACAAAATTTTATGAAAGTAAAAGAAACGCCTGCCAAATGGAACAAAACAGCTTTGAGTTTCCTTCCATTGTGCCACGCCTACGAACGCGTAATGGTGTACCTCTACCAATATCTGGGCATCTCAGTCTATTACGCTGAAAGCCTTGGCACTATCGCCGACAATATCAAAGAAATTAACCCCACATTTATGACCTGTGTACCGCGCTTGTTGGAGAAAATTTACGATAAACTGGAACAAGCCGGCAGGAAGTTGCCCTTAATTCAACGTATGTTATATTATTGGGCTTTTGAGTTAGCAAAAAAATACAAAGTAGAAAAACGCACCAAATGGTACGAATTTCGCCACCGTATAGCCGATAAACTCATCTATTCGAAATGGCGCGCAGCCATTGGAGGTAACTTTGACATTGTTGTGTCAGGAGGTTCAGCACTGCAATCGCATATGGCAGCATTTTTTTCTGCAATTGGAATGCCTGTATTCGAAGGTTATGGCATGAGTGAAACTTCCCCCGTTATCGCTGTGATGAACCGCCACAAAGGTGGTCGCGAATTTGGCACTGTAGGACAGCCGCTCGAAGGCGTAGAGGTAAAAATTGGAGAAAACAACGAAATATTATGTCGCGGGCACAACGTTATGCTTGGTTATTACAAAGACCCTGAACTTACTGCACAAGTTATCGATAAAGACGGTTGGTTACACACCGGTGATACAGGCAAAATGTCGCCCGATGGCGCATTAACCATCACGGGACGACTGAAAAACATATTCAAATCATCGTTCGGAAAATATATTAATCCGCAAGCAATTGAGTCTAAATTTTCAGAATCGGGCTTCATCGAAAACATTGTAGTATTTGGCGAAAACAAAAAATTTGTGGCTGCCCTCATTTCGCCCGACTTTGTTTTCTTGAAAAGCTGGTGTAAAAAACATAAAATTCCGTTTACAACACCGCAAGAAATGGTGAAAAATCCTTTAGTTGTAGCACGCTACCAAAGAGAGGTCAAGAAAATTAATCCGAACTTCGGCGATTGGGAGCAAATTAAACGCTTTGAACTGATTGCCGACGAATGGACACAAAATAATGTGCTCACTCCAACGTTAAAGGTTAAACGCAACGTTGTGGAAAATATGTACGGCGACACTATCGAAAAATTATTCGCTTAATACATTCGTCCGTTCCGCTTATTGAAATTATGAAAAAAACTATCGTAATTCTGTTTTTATGCGCAATTTGCGCCGTAGCCAATGCTCAATTCATTGTCAATTCTCCCAATCCGTACCTATCGGAAGAGGTTAGCGATTTGGATAAACTGTTCTTATTCAACGGAATAGGCAGCGCAGAAATTTCTTACATAGGCACAGACCCTGACTCGGAAATAAAATGGCTTAAATTTGACGGAACGGAATACGCTAGCGGTACAAAAACCATATCGCCCGAAGATAATACCGGCTACATTGTCGAAATTAACGGCGTATCTTCTTATTGGATTTGGGTGATTGATTATGCAAACTACAGCCCAACAATGAATTCGTTGAGCGTGATAGAAGCGGACGACAAATGCGATTTCGTAAAACTGTTTATCGATTGGGATGTACCGGAACTGCGCTATAAAGATAAAAACGGCACTGCCCAAAGATTAGAGCGCCAATACACGATTGCCTATACCGACAAAGAATGGAATTCCAGTGAATGGAATAACAAGAATGTAGAAATAAAAAAATCGGCACCGTTTACCGAAATTCCCATTACTGCGCCTTTGTGCGACACCGAATTTATACTTTCAGGTGACCAGTTTGCTAAAGAAATGAACATTAAAGTCGATTCATTAGCCGCGCCGCTATACAAAGCTATCGCTGTAAAAGCCTATCCGAAAGGCGAAATAGCCGAGCGCGACGTGAAAAACGAAATCAAACGCAAAGGTACCGACGGGCTTTCAGGTTCAGGACCGCTTATTATCGACTTCACAAGCAATGCTAACGAACCGGTCGCTAATTTCTACGAGTGGTTTATTTATAAAACAGAAACACCTGCCGACTACATTCGCTACACGGACAGAAATTTGCGCTACACATTTTCCAATTCGGGTTTATATCGCGTAAAATTGAAAGTAAGTAGCAATGGTTGCAATTATACGGATTCACTGAATGTGAAAGTGTTAGATTCATCGTTAGAGGTACCCAATTTCTTTACTCCTAACGGTGATGGCGTAAACGATGAGTTTAAAGTTGCTTACAAATCGTTGCGAAAATACCATTGCTGGATATACAACCGCTGGGGACGGCTACTCTTTAAGTCAGACGACCCCGCCAAAGGTTGGGACGGCACCGTAAATGGCAATATGTCCGCACCCGGAGCCTACTACTACATTATCGAAGCGGAAGGAACAGACTTGGACGAAAAGGGCAAACCTATCGTTTACAAATTAAGCGGGGACATCAATTTACTGAGAGGAAAAACTAAATAATCTAAAACCGACAAAATTATGGCAACAAAAAACGACATTCAAGAACTATCTCCAAAAGCCTTGTGGAAAAATTTTCACAAAATTTGCCAGACACCACATCCTTCACACCATTTAGAAGCCATTTCTAAAATGATAATGGACTTTGCACAGCAACTTAATTTGGAAGCCGTGCAAGATGAAGTGGGAAACATTTTGATACGAAAACCGGCTACAAAAGGAATGGAAAACCGCAAAACTACCATTTTGCAGGCGCACTTGGATATGGTACCACAAAAAGACAGTTCCGTGAACCATAATTTTGAAACAGATGCGATACAAACAATCATTGACGGCGACTGGGTAAAAGCCGACCGCACTACTTTAGGAGCCGATAATGGCATAGGTGTTGCGGCAGCTATGGCTGTTTTAGAATCGAAAGAGATACAACACGGTACGTTAGAAGTGTTGCTTACAGCAGACGAAGAGACCAATATGGTAGGCGCATTCGGATTGAAACCCGAATTCTTGGAAGGCGATATTCTGCTCAATCTCGACTCCGAAAGCGAAGGCGAACTTTATGTCGGTTGTGCAGGCGGTATTGATGCGAACATTTCTTGGAAATTTATAGGCGAGCCATCATTCGCCGATGATATTGCCCTAAAAGTAACCTTAAAAAATCTCAAAGGCGGACATTCTGGCTTAGAAATTGACTTAGGTCGCGCAAACGCCAACAAGTTGTTATTCAGATTTTTGAAAGAAGCAATTATTTCCTATGAAGCACGCTTGGCACAAGTAGAAGGTGGCAATATGCGCAATGCTATCCCACGAGAGGCTAGTGCCATTATTTCCATACCTACTAATGAACGCTCAAATATCGAAAAACTCATTTCGGAATACGAAGCACTTTTCAATGAAGAGTACAAAGCTATCGAAAACACGATAATTTTAACAGTAGAAGAGGTTGAAATGCCGGAAACAATTATTCCCGAGGAAGTGCAAGACGATTTGGTAAACGCCATTACAGCTTGTCCAAACGGTGTTTTCCGCTTCATTCCCGAAATACCGGAAATTGTTGAAACATCGAACAATCTTTCCATTGTAACTTCCACAGCCGACACTATAGAAGTTAAATGTCTATTGCGTAGTTCTGTCGATAGTAAAAAAGAAGAGTTGGCTTCAATGGTAGAAAGCGTTTTCACATTGGCAGGCGCCAAAGTAGAATTTTCGGGTAGCTATTCAGGTTGGAATCCCAACTTAAAATCAGCTATATTAAAGGAAATGAGCGAATTGTATCTCGAAAAATTCGGCGTAGCGGCAAAAGTACAAGTCATACACGCCGGTTTGGAATGTGGCGTAATAGGCGCCACCTATCCCAATTTAGATATGATTTCGTTCGGACCTACTATTTGCCATCCGCATTCACCAGACGAAAAAGTAAACATCCCCAGCGTACAGAAATTTTGGGATTTCTTAGTGGCGACATTGGAAAACATTCCCACAAAATAAATTTCAAGGAATTTGAAATAGATTAATGGAAACGCTTCGATGCACGAAAAAGTTGTGTCGGAGCGTTTTCTTGTGGCAAAGAAACAACGGGAGTCGTTATATTCGTTACTTTTTCTTCGCCCATATAATCTTTATATTTGACGGAAAAACGAACACTGTCGGAGCCTTGGAACGGAGGCATCAAATTGCTGTAATCAAACGACATAATGCCAAAATAGTTATGCAATGCAGCTTCAGAAAATCCGTTGTGTCGCAATTCCAAGCAAACTACCGGATGCCCTTCAAACGTGGAATCTTTTGCAGCCGAAAGGTCTTGCACCAAATTGATAAGATGTGCTCTGTGTCCCTCCCAATAAATGCCGTACATCAAATTAATGTAAGTACCCGAAGCCCACATTCCGTAAACATCTATCGGCTCGTGCCCTACACTATCGCTCTGTGCTTGTCCCGAAATAGGCAAAACCGACTGAACAACAACTTGCTCAATATGATAAAGTTGCACAATTAAATCGTAATCGGTATTTTTTTTGCGGGAAACAAGTGAAAATTCGAGGTAAAAACGTTTGCCCAAATAGACTTCACGAAAATTGATTGCCGGAGAAAGTAACAAAGTAGTACCGTCATCATCTTTGAAAAACCATGTACCGTTTTCAGCCCTACATAAAGTAGCAATAACGGAATACAAATCCGGTGTTACATCTGAATCGTCGGAACATGACGTGCAAATACCTCCGATTATTAAACTTATGACAAACAGACTGATAAATGTTATTTTTTTCATACTCATCTTAATTATCCGACAGCAAATTTGTGTCTGATAATATGACGCAGAAATGTTTCAAAAAGTTGCACACCGTCACAGATTTTCCGAAAAAACAAAAAGAAAAGAGAAAACTTTCACAAGTTTTCTCTCCTCCTGTGATTCAGCTGGGATTCGAACCCAGGACCCCATCCTTAAAAGGGATGTGCTCTACCTGCTGAGCTACTGAATCATCAAATCACTAACTAACTATGAAAAAAAAAACTACATCTAATTAGGTTTACCCCCAAATTTACTCCAAAAACGGGATAGCCACTTCATCGGGCTATTAGATGCATCTTTCTTAAAAACGGTTGCAAAGTTATTACTTTTTTTTATCTGTAGCAAATTTTAAAGCCTCTTTTTTCAAAAAAAATCAAATAAAAATTCTTAGCCGTTATTTATCAACCTATTACAAATCATCTTTTACACACAACACGGCAAACCCCAGCGTAAAAGCAGAACTATTACCATCAAGTTTTGCCGATATGTTACTTAAAGTGCGCATCCATGCTTGGTCGCCACCGGGAGCAATTGTTGCCGTCCACCAGTAGCCAACCTTTCCTATTCCTTCACAAGTGCCATCAGCATCGCGATAACCCGTGGGAAGCAGAGCAAGACCACTTTCGTTGGTTGCACCCTCGTTGGGAGAAAGCCATGTGTGAGTAGCTTTCAGTTTTCCTCCGGCTTGCGACAATCCGCCCAAATAAGCCGCCAATTTGTTCCAATCTTCATGCGTAGCTACGTGCCAGCCTTTTGGAGCCAACTGTCCTGTATTTACAGCCGCAAAGTTGTAAAGCGCACCGTAAACAGCCCCATTTGACTCATCATCATTGTAATAGCAATAGGCAGGAGACGTTGGAGCCTTCCAATCTGCACCTTTCAGTTGCTTCAACGGCGTACCGTCATTTAAGGTGGTAGTACGCAATTCGCCAACCATCCAAACTTGCGAGCCAATTACAACCGTAGCGTACTTATTGCCGTCACCATCAACAGGAACGGAATAGTCCGGCTCTTTTTTACAAGCAGTCAATGCAAGACTTGCCGAAATTATAAGAACAATATAATTGCGAATTTTCATAATATTGATTGTAATAAATGCGGAACGGCTATCGGATTCTCTTTAATACTCCGCAATTTGCCTTTGCCACGTTCGGTAAGTAAAAAAAACATTTGGCGTTTGTCGCCTTTATCAATATGGCGTTCGACAAAACCTTTCTTTTCGGCTGAAGAGATAATTTTTGACATATTGGAAGGTGTAACACCCAATAAATCAGACAATTCACCCGATGTTTTACGAACACCATCAGACAAAGTACAAAGCAGCATTCCTTCGTTTAGTTTAAGTCCGTGTACACGGCGGAATACTGCTTCGTATTCGACAATAGAACGATAGATTTCTCTTATTTTACATAGTGTTGTTTCCATAAACAAAAATGTTTATTTTGCCAACACTACAGTTTCTATTGCTTCTTTCAATGCTGCTTTAGGCATTGCTCCCTGAGCCATTTGCGGTTGACCCTTCATCGGCACAAAAAGCAATGTAGGAATAGAACGAATGCCAAATGCGGCTGCCAATTCCTGCTCTTTTTCCGTATCTATTTTATAGATGTAAATGCTATCGGCGTACTCTTTCGCCAATTCGTCCAAAATAGGAGCAATCATTTTGCATGGGCCACACCATGAAGCATAAAAATCGATAACGCAAGGCTTGTCACCCAAATATTTCCATTCATTAGGGTTTGCCTCATAATTAATTACTTTAGCCAAAAAATCGGCTTTTGTCAAATGAATTGTTGTCATTGTTTTTGTAGTTTTTACAGTGGTAACCTCTTCTTTTTTCGCAGGTTGGCCATTACACGAATTCATAAAAAGAAGCGCCACAAATGGAACAAATAATTTTTTCATCTCTAATAAATTGTTATAAAATTAATTTTACACTGCAAAGGTACAACTTATTTTCCAATAAAACAAATTTCCAATAGAAAATATTTTTATGGGAAACAAAAATAAATAACAACTAAGTAGAAATGAGCGCATTTTTTGCAAAAAAATCTTCAAAAAAACACTATCTTTGCAAAAAATTAAAGCGAAAGCATTATGACTATTACGAACGAAAACGAAACGCCGAAAAAAAGTTTGAATTTTATCGAACAAATGGTTGAAAACGATTTGAAAGAAGGACTCAACGGAGGACGCATTCAAACTCGTTTTCCGCCTGAACCGAATGGTCACCTACACATTGGGCACGTTAAAGCCATTTGTATCGATTTCGGTATAGCGGAAAAATATAACGGAATTTGCAACTTGCGATTTGATGACACAAATCCTGTGAAAGAGGACGTTGAGTACGTCGATTCCATTAAAAGCGACATTCAATGGTTGGGATTTCATTGGGAAAATCTCTATTACGCTTCCGATTATTTCCAACAGCTCTACGATTTAGCCATCTTTTTTATAAAAGAAGGCAAAGCTTACGTCGATGAACAATCGGCAGAAACAATTGCTCAACAAAAAGGCACTCCCACTACTCCGGGAACAGAAAGTCCTTTTCGCAACCGACCGATAAGCGAAAGTTTAGACCTGTTTGAACGTATGAATAAAGGCGATTTTGCTGACGGTTCGATGGTTTTACGTGCAAAAATAGACATGGCGCACAGCAATATGCACTTTCGCGACCCTATTATTTACCGCATCATTACCACGCATCCGCACCACCGCACGGGAACAAAATGGAAAGTTTATCCTATGTACGATTTTGCGCACGGACAAAGCGACTATTTTGAAGGCGTTACCCATTCGCTTTGTACTCTCGAATTTGAAGTTCATCGACCACTTTACGATTGGTTTATTGACCAATTTGTTGAAGAAGGCGCTTATCGCCCGAAACAGCGCGAATTTAACCGTTTAAATATCACTTACACCGTGATGAGTAAGCGAAAATTGTTGCAATTGGTAGAAGAAGGCTTGGTAAATGGTTGGGACGACCCTCGTATGCCGACAGTGTGCGGTTTGCGCCGTCGCGGATACACGGCAACTTCCATTCGCAACTTTATTGACAGCATTGGCTATACAAAAGTTGAAGGAATGATTGACGTTTCGTTATTGGAGCACGCCATACGCGAAGACTTAAAACCAAAAGCCGACCGTGTTTGCGCCATTTTCGACCCTATAAAATTGATTATCACCAATTATCCCGAAAATGCTACCGAAATACTAATTACCGAAAATAACCCCGAAAACGAAAAAAGCGGAACACGCGAAATGCCTTTTGGACGTGAACTCTACATTGAGCGTTCCGACTTTATGGAAGATGCACCGAAAAACTTCTTTCGACTCACACCCAACGGGCGCGAAGTACGCCTCAAAAGTGCATACATTGTACAATGTACCGGCTTCAAAAAAGATGCCGACGGCAACGTTACGGAAGTTTACTGCACTTATGACCCAACAACGAAAAGCGGCACCGAAGGCGGCAATAAAAAAGTAAAAAGCACCATTAATTGGGTGAACATTCATTCGTGCATAGATGCAGAAGTGCGCTTGTATGACCGATTGTTCAGCGTGGAAGACCCTTTGGCATCGGAAAAAGATTTTCATGAACTGATAAATCCCGAATCACTAAAAATACTGCAAGGGTGCAAAGTGGAGGCATCACTCAAAGATGCCAAACCATTGTCGAATTTTCAATTTCTCAAAATCGGCTACTTTACTGTCGATGAGGAGAGTACAAAAGACCATTTGATATTCAATCGCACCGTTTCGTTAAAAGACACTTGGGCAAAAAAAACGGAATAAACAGATTAATTATGCAATACTCCAAAAGCGTTTCATGCTTCCGTTCGTCCGCTATAAGGGACTTGATGAGTTTAGCCAACCGACCGGACATTATTTCATTTGCAGGCGGCATGCCCGGCAATGAGTTATTTCCCGTTGAAGACGTGAAGGAAATTATCAACAACCTTTCGCCACAGCAATGGGTAGATGCTATGCAATACGGACCTACAGCCGGTTATCCGCCTCTTATAGAAGCTATTAAAGCATGGTTAAAAGGTAAAGGTTTCCCCGTTGAAACTAATCAAGTAATTATCACAACAGGCTCATTACAAGCACTTAACATTACCAGCAAAATTTTTATTGACCCCGAAGACACTGTCCTTGTCGAAAATCCGTCCTTTATTGGCGCTATCTCGGCTTTTCGCTCCTATCAAGCTAAAATTAAAGGTGTAGCCATAGATGCCGACGGCATTGTCATTGATGAGTTGAAAAAAGAGTTGGACACTACCAACCCGAAATTTCTGTACATCATGCCCAACTTCCACAATCCCGCCGGACTGATTTACAGCTCACAACGGCGTGAAGAACTGCTGACTGCAATGGCAAACACCAACATTCCCATAGTGGAAGATGACGCCTATGGCGAACTGCTTTTCGATGACGACTACAAAAAGGACATCGTTCCTCTCAAATGCCGTGCACAAAACGAGCAACAAATCATTTACTGTGGTTCTTTCTCTAAAATTTTTGGTCCGGGACTACGATTAGGTTATATGTTAGTACCTAACGAAATTTTCCGTAATGCAGAAATATGCAAGCAATCGATGGATGCCTGCACGCCCTGTATTTCGCAAGTTTTGGCGCACCAATTCATGATTTCAGGAAGAATGCAGCGCTACATCGACCATATTCGCCCGATTTATAAAAAACGCCGTGATTTTATGTTGGAAACTTTGCAACGCTATCTACCTAAAGAAGCTACATTTGTTCGCCCTCACGGTGGTTTCTATATTTGGGTAAAAATGCCACAAGGCGTTGACGAAACGGAACTGCTCAAACTTGTTATTGATGCCGGCGCAGTATTTGTCGTTGGTGCCACATTTGACCCTGACGAACAGCCGAATGGGCATATTCGCATATCCTATTGCAATACGCCCGACGAACAGATAGAAAAAGGTATTAAAATCATTGGCGATACCATGAAACGTTTAATGGCACGGTAATAAAAAACTGAAATACCTTTTAGCGCAAATTTACAAATTTACGGATTGACAAATTTACCCCCAACCACCAGCAAGAGGCTAAACACTACACATTACACACTAAACAATCATAATGAGGGGCAAAAAAAAGCATTAAATTTATTTGTTGTTTTCATTTTATTTTCGTTACTTTGTAGCGTAAATGTAACTGCCCGATGAAAGCAAAATCAATTTTTAGACTTGCCGAACTATTTCGTACGAGTGCGGTTCTTATTTTACCCCCCCCCTGTATTTAACATTTTTTTACAATTTTATAAATTTTGACTTTGTTTTACCCTGTGCCAAATAGGTGCGGGACTGTTTTTTATTGAATAGAATCTGTAAAATAGTAATATTATTAATTTAAAATCAATTAATTATGAAAAAAACAACTACTTTTTTTAGTAAAATTAGTGCACTTCTTATTGTGCTACTTACCTGCGGAGCAATAACTGCCGAAACCAACTACGGCATAAAGATAGCAGGCACAGAGCTTACCTCTGCCAATGCTGGGGCAATAAACAACACTAACTTCCCAAAGCTTGGACTTGCCGAAGGGGGTTCTATAACCTACGACCATAGTAAAAAAACCTTTACATTAACCAGCGTAACTGCTAATGTAACTTCCGGCAATTTTATGGAAATAACGAGTTCTGCCGAAGCTTTTGATTACACCATCAATCTTATTGAAAATAATGTTATTACTAGTCACAGCGAACATTTTATTCTTTTATATCGTAATCTTATTGTTAAAGGCAGCGGTTCGCTAAAAGGTACATCAATCAACAATTGTGGAATTTATGTTTATAAGAGTACCCTTACCATAAAAAACACCACAATAGAAGCCATTGGCAGATGGGGCATTACAGCGAATGGTGGTTCAAGTAACGAACACTTAATTATAGAAAAATCAAATGTAACAGCCACCGGCACAAGTGGCAGTATATGTGATTTTCAAAGTATTACACTTACCGATTGCGACATTACTCAACCTGAAGGTGCCGCAGTTGCTGCTAACGGCACTAAAGGGTACGCTGTAATGTTAAGTGGTTCGGTAGTTAAAACAGAGGTAAAGATTTCTCCAATCACCGGTCTTTCTACTCTTGCTGCCGAAGGTATCAATGTTTGGGGCGAGAAAGGTGTTATTTCGATAGAAATCCCCGGTAGTGCTTCGGGGCATACGGCACACATATATAGTGTGTCGGGAATGTTGGTACGCACACTTCCACTTCAAGGGACTAAGGAATATGTTACCGTTCCCGCAGGAATTTATATTGTAAAAATAGGCAATGCTATCGAAAAAGTAGTGGTGCGGTAAAAGTTTGTAAAATACTGTTTTTCAGAAAGGAGCTGTCTCAAAATAAGACGGCTCTTTTTTGGAAAAAACTGAAATGTACGTTTCCGTATTTCCTGTGAAAAACAAAATTCGGATGTTGGTCAAAGGAGTTTTTCGAACTATGCTCAAGTACAAAAACGCCACCATCGTTCAAACGTTCCGTTGCAAACACAAGGTCTGGAATATCTGCAATAGTCGATAGTTGGTAAGGCGGGTCTGCAAAAATAAAATCGAAAGTCGCCGAATTGGATTTCAGAAATCGGAATACATCCGAACGCATCACTTTCAAATTGTCTATTTTCAGTTCGGCTATCATTTTTTTTACGAATGCAATTTGGCGTTCGCTCATCTCTACCGCTACAACCGTTGCACATCTGCGCGAAACACATTCGAGGCTGATACTGCCTGTTCCGGAAAATAAGTCAAGCACAGACGCCCCCTCAATATCCAGTATGTTTCCCAAAAGATTGAACAAACTTTCTTTAGCGAAATCTGTAGTCGGACGTGCCGTGATATTGGTGGGCGGCGTAAAATGCCTACCTTTGAATTTTCCGCTTATTATCCTCATTACCAACGATTTTAAAAAGAATATCCATTCGGCGAACACCGAATGGACAAACTTATAACACTATTTAAAAACGGCAAATATGCCAATTATTCCCAGTTACCTGCATTGTTGTTCGGCTCTTCGATAGAACCAACTTGCAAACCCGGGTATTTTTCCAATTTAATACGTTTATCTTTTAAATTCACAAGTTCTTGACGGTTTAAATCGCTAAGATAGCTTTCGTATGGAGCTTTAGCTTCAAACAAAGGAAGAATAATGCCTGATGCTTCATTTTTATACATCAAAGTAGCCATTTCAAACTGTTTACCATCGGAATAAGGAATGACACCGATTTCAGCAATATTATCCAACGTATAGTCCGCTGCGAACAAACTTTCAAAAACACTAATATAGCTTGTGTCGCGGCGGAAACCCTCCAAACCGTTTTCAGCTATTGCCTTTTTGTTGCCCGAGCGTACAATTTTAGCTGCTTTTTCTTCCGTTAAACCATTTTTCAGTTGCTCGTCGGTCAGCATACCTTCTTTCAACACCAACGGAACTTGCGCCGTTTTGATAAAATTCACCAATGTGTCCATACCTGCGGTATAACGACCATTTTGGTTTTTAAATTCGATTTGAGCCTTTCTGATGTCCATCAACTTTTTGATAACCACCTTTTCGCGTGCTGCACGTTCCTCATCGAAACGAATAGGAGTAACAATGCTCATTACACACATGTAACTCAACACCGCAATTGAAATTACTAATAAAGTCCTGATTACGATTTTCATATCTGTTCAATTTTAATTGTTTTTTCGATTGCAAATGTAATAAAAAAAAATGATAGTTACCTGTTTTATAAAAAATATTCTTTATAATTTCTTTTTTTATGTGATTTCCTTGTATTTTACGGCATCAGCGACCATCGCCATTGCATCACGTTCTACCCCATTTGCCTGCAAATATTTTACATCATCGGCAAAAAGATTCCAAAAAACGGTTTTATCGTCTGTCATTCGCAACCCCGTAGAATAGGCTTCAACTGCTTCCTTTAGTTTATTTTCGGCAAGACAGATGTGTCCCAAATTCAAATAATCGCTATTTATCGGGTGGTCTGCTATCGCCTTTTCGCAATATTTGCGCGCCGATGCAAAATTACCGATAATAAAGTAACACCATGTGATAAGTCGCCAAATTTTGGGATTGTCGGGCGACAAATAAAGCATTTTGAAATAAACCGACAGCGCATCTTGATACTTTTCTTGTTGGAAATAACAAATAGCCATATTCATCAACACTGACGTGGAATCGGGTTGCAACTTATCGAGCCGTTGGTAATAGTCCAAAGCCACTTCATATTGACCTAAACGGCGACTGCAATAAGCAATTTTGCGCAACGTCCACTTGTTATCCGGCTCTAACAACTCTGCCTCTTGATAATAATTCAGTGCTTGCTTTAAATCGTCCATACGCTGGCAGCAATAGCCCATTTTTTGCAACATGGCGTTAGAAGATTCTGCATCATCAGCCTTCAAATCGGCAAAAAGGCGCAATGCCTCACGATAAATATCTTTAGAAAAATAAAATTCGGCTAAGCGACGTTTTACTGCCACATCGGTCAAAATAATATCGAATAGCGGCGTTTCTGTAACTTTCACAATATCCTGCAACGGATTTTGAAAATCGGCATGGTGCGGATGTAACGTGTAAAAGCGGTATAAATCTTGGACGTATTGGTTGGAAAAACGTTTAGCCAACGTATCAACATCTAATTTGGCTTCGTTACTCATCATCTCGTCTATTTGCTCCATATCCGCATTAAAAGCCTGCATCATCATATCGCGCTGAGTAGCAGACATTTGCAAAACACTCAAACAAAAAGAGTATTTATCGGAATTGCATAAATAAGGATTTTTTATAAAAATGGTCAGCAGGTCTTTTTTGTCGAACAAATCGGACACTTCCGTATGATTGACATCGAACGGTAGAAACCAATTGGAAATATCGTTGAAAAACGGAAAACTTTTCAATGCGGCAAATGTGCTAACATAAACATCTGTGCCATCTATTTGCATTTCAGTAAATTGCTGAATTTTATCGGCAATTCCGCTTTCTTCCAATATTTTTTGCCATTCGGGATTTTTTTCGTCAAAATCACTTATTTTTTCAATTGATTCTTCCATCTTTTTCTGCACAAGCGGCGATAAACGGCGCATTTCCGGAAGAAATTCCTCTTGAATTCGTTTGGTAACTGTTTCCGTTTCCAAAGTTCTGACAATCTGAATAATGGCTATTTCCAATTCGTTAGAAAAACGTTTATCGTCTGCCAACAATTTTAATTGTGCCATCAATTCGTCGTAGAACGGCAACCTACGACGGTAACGACAAAATGCCAAAACAACCCCCACCAATGCACGTTGACGCACATCAACCTCTTCGTGCAAAGCCTGCGACAACAAAAACGAAAGTTTCGCCGCATCAAACGTACGCAACAGATTGAGCGTAACAGCCGAAATAAGATGCGATTTCAACACCGAATCGAACTCTTTGTTAGACAAGCACTTAGTAAGAAAGTCCGTTTCGGATGATGTCCATTCTTCCATCAACCAAAAATGGCTGAATAATTTTTGCATAGTCGATTCGTGCTGTGCTGCAAACTCTTTTTGTTTTCCCTGAACATTTAAACTTTCCTGCAGCAAATCGCCTAACAATAAATTGCTGAAATGGCTTTCCAACTCAAACGAAATTTGTCCGAAATCAATCGAACGGTCGGCTAAATAGCGTTTTTGAGTATATTCATACAACGTGGACGATTTCAGGAGTAACAATTCCTTAATTTTATCGGCTAACGTGAAAACATTTACTTGAAGTTCGCGGTAAAAACGGCTGCGTTGCGGGTCTTCCATCGATTCGACATAATAAAAGAGAAGTTGTCGGTAAACCGTTTCCAATTCATCTTTTTTGCTGATTGCCCACCACTCCTGCAATTCTTTTAGCAAAGGACGCATCAACAAAAATGCATCGAATATGCGTTTATCGCAAAGACTGTTGCAAATACGGCTATGCTGAAGTATGATTTCTTGACCTGTCATCAATTTTAGGAAAAAATTATTTTACCGATTTTAAGATATGCCCCATACGTTCTTTTTTTGTTTCCAAATAAGAGCGGTTGTAATCATTGGGAGTTACTTCTATCGGTACAATTTTTTCAATGTTAAGTCCGTAAGCTTCTAAACCGATGCGTTTTATCGGATTATTCGTCATTAAGCACATTTTCGACACTCCCAATTCGCGTAATATGCTGGCTCCAACGCCATAATCGCGCTCGTCGGCTTTACAACCAAGGTGCAAATTAGCATCAACAGTATCTAAACCTTTTTCTTGCAATTTGTAAGCAGCGATTTTTTTCATCAATCCAATGCCTCTGCCCTCTTGGTTTAAATACACAATGACACCTTTACCCTCTTTTTCGATAGTTCTCATGGCAAAATGCAATTGATCGCCGCACTCGCAACGCAACGATCCAAAAATATCACCCGTAACGCACGAAGAGTGCATCCGTACCAAAATCGGTTCATTTGGTTTCCATTCGCCTTTTATCAACGCGACATGTTCCAAACCATTCGATTTTTGGCGGAACGGAATTACCTTAAAATGACCGTATTGTGTGGGCAAATCAGCCTCATCGCCTTTTTCAACTATCGATTCCAAACGTAAACGATAAGCTATCAAATCGCGAATGGTAATAATTTTAATATCAAACTTTTGTGCAATTTCCTGCAACTGCGGCATACGTGCCATTGAGCCGTCTTCGTTCATTATTTCAATCAAAGCCGCTGCCGGATACAAACCCGAAAGACGCGCCAAATCGACGGCAGCCTCAGTATGTCCGGCACGCCGAAGAACGCCTTTCGTCTTAGCTGACAATGGATTAATATGCCCCGGACGACCAAACGTAACGGACGTGGATTTAGGGTCAGCCAACGCCAAAATGGTGGCAGCTCTATCGGCAGCAGAAACGCCTGTAGTGCAGCCTTCGAGTTTATCGACAGTTACCGTAAACGGTGTTCCAAGTACCGACGTATTACTGCTTACCTGAAGATCCAGTTCCAATTCTTTGCAACGTTCCTCAAGCAACGGCACACAAAGTACGCCACGTCCGTGCGTCAACATAAAATTGACTTTTTCGGGCGTTATGGTTTCTGCGGCGACAATGAAATCACCTTCATTTTCGCGGTCTTCATCATCGACAACAATCAAAAACTTCCCTTGACGAAAATCCTCAAGGGCTTCTTCTATCGTATTCACTTTAGTTTCCATAGCTAATTTATTCCTTTGCGTTTTTTCTAAAAAATTTCAAATTCTTTATCCATTCCTTCACTTGATTGAAGAATATGGCATACGCTTCCGATTTGAACAGCGCCGAATCGGTAGCAGCTTTATAAGTCAAGAAAATACCTACCGGCAACAACACCGCAGAACTTAACCACATGCCTTGCCACGTTTCCCAAATGCCTTCGCGCGCCATTTTTTGACCGGTAGTATCAATAATATAATAAATAATGAACAAAGCCACCGAAACAACAACCGGCATTCCCAAACCGCCTTTACGAATGATTGCTCCTAACGGCGCACCGATAAAGAAGAAAATCAAACAAGCGAATGATAAGGTAAATTTGCGGTGCCATTCCACCGAGTGTTGTATAACGTAACGGTCTACATCTGAAATAATAATATGGTTGTACTGCACTTCATTTTTTGTCGATTTCACCGTCATTAAAGCATTGTTTACCGTCAATTTCAAATCGGACTGCGACATTGCCAATAAAAGCGAATCAGGAAAAACAGGCGTTAATTCGTCCAACTCAAACTCTTCTTCGTAAACATTGTGATAATAGCGCGTTGTTACCATTTCGCGAGTAAAATTCTGTTGAAGACTGTCACGCACCAACAACGAAGAATCAATATCGTTGGTCAAACGCACAATATCTTTACTGATATGCTGGTCTTGCATCATCGATTCATCCATGCGGTTAAAATTGGCATCAAAATCAACAAGAACTTCCTTTTTAACGAACGTTTCTCTGCGATACGGAATACTTTTGCTCCTCAAACCGAGTTCTTGTTTTTTAAGGTTTTCAAACGATTCACCATTATACAATGTCAGCATTAAATTCTTTTTATCGGCAGTCAGTTGTATGCGAGCAGAATCGGCAGTCGTTACTGAAGCATTATTGAAACCATTTGAAAAATCGTAAATCATCACATCTTTCAACACTTTTGTTTTATGGTCTTTGCCGCGAACATAGAAATGCAAACCGTTTACGCCCGAATAAAATTCGCCTATGGGAATATCCAATTCCGGCGATTTTTGCTGTACGGAAATCATCAACGTCCACATTTTCATTTGCACAACAGGAATAACGTTGTTCGAGAAAAAGAACGCCCCGATGCATATAAAAAAAATGAAAACAAAAAGCGAACGCATAATGCGAAATAACGAAATACCTGCAGATTTCATCGCCAAAAGTTCAAACCGTTCGCCAAGATTACCAAACGTCATAAGCGATGCCAACAAAATAGCCAACGGCAACGACAAAGGAATCATCGACAGGCTGGCGTAGAGGAATAATTCAAGCAGAACACCCAAACCAAGTCCCTTTCCAACTAAATCGTCGATATGCAGCCAAAAAAACTGCATCACTACAATGAAAAGGCAAATGAAAAAAGTGATGAAAAATAACGAAATAAAATTCTTAAAAAGGTAAGAATCAATACGTTTTATTCCTAACATGAAATCATTTGTTTATTCTACAAAGATATTTAAAAAAAGTGAGACCAACGAATATGGTTACCCACTTTGTTGTATTAACATTAAGTGCCGACTTTTTATTGATACAATGTTTTAATAGTCAAGCACCGATAATGCGCCGCAATTCGTCAATTTGCGTATTCCACAGCATAATGGCATCCTCCTTTTCGTCCGGTTCTGCAAAATCGGTAACTTTTAAAGAAGTCGCACCCGTCAAATCGTTGAATTTAACATCAAATTCAAAAAAAGTAGTAGTCGGAGCATCTTCCCAACGGAAACGAACAGACGTTTCTCTACGAAACACAATATACGCTCTATGCGTTGTTCCATTCCAATAAAACGTCAGCAAGTCATCATCTTTCGTTACATCATCGGCAAACCATTCACTCAAACCAAAAGGCGTACTGAGTTTTTGCCATAAGCTATTCGTGGAAATTTTCCCAAACAGATATTCAATATGGTATTTTTCCTTTTTCATTTTTTTTATTTGAGAGTCGATTTATTAAAAGCCAAAGGAAGTAAATCTTTGGAACTGAATAATTTATATATTACATCCGTTCCGTAGAGCAATATCTCTATGTCTTGTTTGTAGCGCAATTCCGTTTCCAACAAAACCTGACGGCAACTGCCACAGGGAGAAATGGGTTGTTTCAAAAAACCGTCTTTTGAACGTCCTGCAACAGCCAAAATTTTCGGAGCCACATTAGGAAAACGCGAATTGGTGTAGAACATTGCCACACGCTCTGCACATAAACCCGATGGATAGGCGGCATTTTCTTGATTCGAACCTTGTATCACTTCGCCGTTATCCAACAAAACAGCCGCACCAACATTGAACATCGAATAGGGCGCATACGACAAATTAGTCGCCTCTTTAGCTTTTTCTATCAAATGGCGTTCTTCTATGGTCAATTCATCTAATTGGCAAGCTATTACTCTGATTTTAATTTCTTTTTCTTGCATGATAAAAATTTATTGAATTACGCGTACGCTTTTGCATTCTTAGTTAACTGCTAATTATTCGCAAATATATATTAAACTCTTTAATCCACCAATTTTGACAAAGAAAAAAATGGAAACTCAGCAAAAAAAGCGGGAAACACATTGAGTTTTCCCGCTAAAAATATTTTTTAAACAACTGTTATTCATTCTCTTCCGCATCTGCCATGTTGTGATAAACATTTTGTACATCTTCGTCCTCTTCCAACTTTTCAATCAATTTTTCAATAACAGCTCTCTGCTCTTCCGTTACCGGACGAACATCGTTAGGAATACGGTCAAATTCCGCACTGAAAATTTCAAAACCGTTCTCTTCCAAATAATTTTGGATAGCCGCATAAGATTGGAAATCGCCATAAAGCACAATGGCATCTTCCTCTTCAAAGAGTTCATCAACACCGCAATCTATCAACTCCAATTCAAGGTCGTCCAATGAAATGCCCTCTTTCGGAGCAATTTTAAACACGCATTTGTGGTCGAACAAAAACTCTAACGAACCGGTAGTGCCAAGCGTGCCGCCCGCTTTGTTGAAATAGCTGCGCACGTTTGCCACAGTACGCGTAGTGTTATCGGTGGCGGTTTCTACAAAAACGGCAATACCATAAGGAGCATATCCTTCATAGTTCATTTCCTTGTAGTCGGTAAAATCTTTCGATGTCGCTTTTTTTATTGCGCGTTCGACATTATCTTTTGGCATGTTTTCTTTTCTTGCCGCAGCCATCAATACCCTTAAGCGCGGATTGTTTTCGGGGTCAGGACCACCGGCTTTGGCTGCAATGGTAATTTCCTTTCCCAATTTTGTAAACACACGAGCCATATTGCCCCAACGTTTAAATTTTCGCGCTTTGCGAAACTCAAATGCTCTTCCCATAATATCTCTGTTTTTTCGTTATTGAAGTTTTAACGTGCAAAATTATCAATTTTTAGTGAAAGTAACCCTATTTTTTGCCAATAAAATTTTGATTACTTTTGTAGCAACCACTACAAACAAGATTAAAATGACCAATATCATCACCATATTAGGCGCTACGGCATGCGGAAAAACTACATTGGCAGTGGCTTTGGCAAATGCTGTGGGTGGCGAAATTATCAGTGCCGATTCGCGCCAAGTATATCGTGGCATGGACATAGGAACAGGTAAAGATTTAGACGAATACACCATTGAAGGACATACTATTCCGTACCACCTTATTGATATTGTCGATGCCGGTTATAAATACAATCTGTTTGAATACCAACGTGATTTTTTGCACGCTTTCAACGACATTACTGAACGCAAAGCTATGCCCATTCTTTGCGGTGGCACGGGGCTTTACATAGAAGCTGCACTAAAAGGCTACCGACTAATAAAAGTTGCACCCAACGAGTTACTACGTAAATCACTCGAAAACAAATCGTTAAAAGAGCTTACCAATATACTTTCCACTTACAAAACATTGCATAATACTACTGATGTTGATACGCCCAAACGCGCTATCCGTGCCATCGAAATAGCCGATTATTACGAAAAACATCCGCAGCAAGAGAATGATTATCCGCACCTTTGCCCGCTCATTGTAGGCATCGATATTGACCGCGAATTGCGCCGTACTAAAATAACACAGCGGCTCAAAAAACGTTTGAACGAAGGTTTAATTGAAGAAGTGGAAAATCTTTTAAAAAAAGGTATTACGCCCGAAGACCTTATTTACTACGGATTAGAATACAAATTTGTGACGCAACACATAATTGGCAAACTAACTCGTGAGCAGCTATTTACACAATTAGAAACAGCTATATACCAATTTGCCAAACGCCAAATGACATGGTTTCGCGGTATGGAACGCCGTGGTTTCACCATTCATTGGATAGATGCGGAACTGCCCACCAGCGAGAAGATTAAGCGCATCCTTTCTCTTTTGTAAAAAAATAGATGAAAATAAAAACGGTTCAGATGTTATTGTAGCGCACATCTACCAAATAGAGACCACATGCGGGAACGGATGCGCCCGCTGCACATCGGTCTTTGGCTTCAATTACGGCACAAAAATCCGCCACGGAAAGTTTGCCACGCCCCACTTCGAAAAGTGTTCCGACAATGGCACGCACCATATTACGCAAAAAGCGATTTGCTTCTATGGTAAAAATCCATTTATCGCCCACTGCCTCCCAACGCGCATAAGTTACCGTGCAATCGTTCGTTTTCACATCGGTATGCAGTTTGCTGAAACTTGTGAAATCGGTGTAGTCAAGCAACTTTTCGGCTGCCTCGTTCATTTTTTCAAAATCTAATGAAGGCATCATGCGACAAGCCAAATTGCGGTAAAACGGGGATTTATGCAATACAACATGGTATTCGTAACGCCTTGCCACAGCATCGAACCGCGCATGTGCATCGGCAGAAACCATTAGCAATCTCTCTACCCCAATATCAGCAGGCAAAAAACTGTTCAAATTAGCAACAAATTTATCGCTGTCAGCAATTATTTCCGGTGCATCAAAATGTGCCACCATACATTTGGCATGCACACCGGCATCTGTCCGCCCTGCACCGGTTATCGAAATTTGTGTTCCCAGTCGAATACTCAACGCCCGTTCCAACACTTCTTGCACGGAAACTCCGTTGGGTTGTATTTGCCAACCACAATAGTTGGTACCATCATACATAATATATAAAAAGTAACGCTGAGACATCCAAATTCTCTTTTGTTGATAATTTTTTTGCAAAAATACGTTTTTCATTTGGCTTTACAAAAATTAAATTGTAATTTTGCTAATTCTAATAGTTTCAAACAAACAATAAAACAAACAATAAAATTATGGATTCTAAACTCCAAGAACTCACCGACAAAATTTACACCGAAGGCGTAGAAAAAGGCAAAGAAGAAGCTGCAAAAATTGTTGAAAAAGCCAACGCTGAAGCGAAAGCCATTGTTGCAAAAGCCAAAGCCGAAGCCGAAAAAACAATTGCTGAAGCCGAAAAAAAAGCTGCCGAATTGGACAAAAACACCAAATCGGAACTAAAACTCTTCGCCGACCAAGCTGTTAATGCACTAAAATCGGAAATTACCGACCTGCTTTGCGAAAAAATTGCTTCGGACAGCATAAAAGCCGCCACAGCCGACAAAGCTTTTATGCAAAAAATAATAGCCGACATCTGCGCAGAATGGGTGAAAAACGGTGAAGTAACCATCGAAGCAAAAGATAGCGAAGCTCTCACTAATTACTTCAAAGCCAACGCAAAAGGATTGCTCGACAAAGGCGTAAAAATTTCCGAAACAAATGGCATTAAAACGGATTTTGCCATTGTACCGGCAGAAGGCGATTACAAAATTACCTTTGGTGAAGCCGAATTTATCGCCTATTTCAAAGCTTTTTTGCGTCCGAAACTGATTGAATTGTTATTCTAAAAATTACGAATTTAGGATTGAGAATTGCGTCATTTGCCAACGCCATTTTTCATAATTCTTAATTCATAATTTTAATCGAATTATGAAATATTACTATTTAATAGCCGGCTTGCCCGACCTGCAGCCCGATAACATAAAAACAGCTCCAACGATAACGGCTCTTTTAGAAGAATTAGATGCCGCTCTTACACCTCACGATGCAGAGTTGCTACGGCTTTTGCGTATGCGGTACGACAACGACAATTTGCTGGCTTACCTCGAAAATAAAGAAGCAGAACTTAATCCGCTCGGCACGCTCACTAATACCGATTGGCAAGAACTTTTTACCTTAATGGACGAAACGGAACATCCAAAAGATAAACGTTTACAACCGTATCTAATTGACTTCTACCATGCCATTAACGACGAAAAAGAAGTTGCCGGTATTACTTCCAAAGAAGATTTTTTAGCAACACTCTACTACAATTTCGGCAGCAAATGCAACAATACATTTGTAGCCGCATGGTTTGAATTTTGCCTTAACGTAAACAATATTCTTACCGCAATTGCTTGCCGTAAACATGGTTTTGATTTAAAAACAGCCATTGTCGGCAACAATGAAGTAGCTAACACTATTCGCAACAGCAATACTCGTGATTTTGGTTTGGCAGGTCTATTTGACGAACTCAACAGCGTGCTTGCCATCGCCGACGAAACCAATTTGCTCGTAAGAGAGAAAAAAATTGATGCACTTAAATGGGCATGGCTCGAAGAACATACGTTTTTCAGCTATTTCGGCGTGGAACGCGTATTAGCTTACTATCTGTGCTGCGAACTGATGCACCGCTGGGACAACCTCACTATGGAACAAGGCAATGAAATTTTCCGTAATCTGCTAAACGATTTGAAAAAGGACGTAAAATTTTGACAAAACAAAATACAATAATAACACTATATGACAACAAAAGGAACAGTTAAAGGCATCATAGCCAACCTTGTAACGGTGGCGGTAGATGGCCCTGTAGCCCAAAACGAGATTTGCTACATTTCATTAGACGGAACGCGATTGATGGCAGAAGTCATTAAAGTAACGGGCGACAACGTGTTTGTGCAAGTTTTTGAAAGCACACGCGGACTAAAAGTAGGTAACCTTGTAGAATTTACCGGACACATGCTCGAAGTAACGCTTGGTCCCGGATTGCTGAGCCGCAACTACGACGGCTTACAAAACGACCTTGACAAACTAACCGGCGTGTTTTTGAAACGCGGCGAATATAATTTTCCGCTCGACGAAGAAAAACTGTGGGCGTTCAAGCCGCTGGCAAAAGTTGGCGACAAAGTACAAGCAGCTTCGTGGCTCGGCGAAGTGGACGAAAACCACCAATCACACAAAATTATGGTGCCGTTTGTTATGCAAGGCGAATACACCATAAAATCGATTGTTGCTGCCGGCGAATATAAAATTAAGGACACCATTGCCGTCATTACCGACGAAGAAGGCAACGACCACAACATTAATATGATACAGAAATGGCCGGTAAAAAAAGCTATCACAGCTTACACTGAAAAACCGCGTCCATTCAAACTGCTCGAAACGGGCGTTCGCATCATTGATACACTCAATCCTATTGTTGAAGGCGGAACGGGATTTATCCCCGGAGCTTTTGGAACGGGCAAAACAGTGCTTCAACACGCCATTTCCAAACAAGCTGAAGCCGACATCGTTATTATGGCTGCTTGTGGTGAACGCGCCAACGAAGTAGTGGAAATATTTATGGAATTCCCCAAACTTGAAGACCCGCACACCGGACGCAAACTAATGGAACGTACCATTATCATTGCTAATACATCAAATATGCCGGTGGCTTCGCGTGAAGCATCCGTTTACACTGCCATGACCATTGCCGAATATTACCGCTCAATGGGACTACGTGTACTGCTTATGGCAGACTCAACTTCGCGTTGGGCACAAGCTTTGCGTGAAATGAGTAACCGTATGGAAGAATTGCCCGGACAAGACGCTTTCCCAATGGACTTGTCGGCTATTATCGGAACGTTCTACAGCCGCGCCGGCTATGTTTACTTAAACAACGGTTCGACAGGCTCTATTACGTTCATCGGAACAGTTTCGCCTGCAGGCGGTAACCTGAAAGAGCCGGTAACCGAAGGCACCAAAAAAGCCGCACGCTGTTTCTACGCTTTGGAACAAAGTCGCGCCGACCGCAAACGCTATCCGGCTGTCAATCCCATTGAAAGTTATTCAAAATATATCGAATATCCCGAATTTGAAGACTACATAAACACCAAAGTAGAAGGCAATTGGATTAAAAAAGTAAACGAAATGAAAACCTTGTTGCAACGTGGCAAGGAAGTACAAGAGCAAATCAATATTTTGGGCGACGATGGCGTACCGGTAAATTATCACGAAACTTTCTGGAAATCGGAAGTTATCGACTTTGTGATTTTGCAACAAGATGCCTTCGATAAAGTCGATGCCGTTTGCCCGCTCGAACGTCAGGAATTTATGCTTAATCTTGTAATGGACATTTGCAAACACGATTACGATTTTGACAACTTCTTGAACGTAATGGATTATTTCAAAAAAATCATCAACATTTGCAAACAAATGAATTACAGTGAGTTCCATAGCGAACAATTTGAAAAATATTTGAAAGAATTGAAAACCGTTTTGGCGGAAAAACAGATAAAAACAGAAAAATAAGATATGGCAACAAAAGCATTTCAAAAAATTTACACTAAAATCACAGCCATTACCAAGGCAACTTGTTCGCTGAAGGCTGATGGCATTGGCAACGATGAGTTGGCAACCATAGACGGCAAGTTGGCGCAGGTCGTGAAAATTATGGGCAACGATATTACGTTGCAGGTATTTGAAGGAACAGAAGGTATTCCAACCAATGCCGAAGTGATATTTTTAGGTAAAACTCCGTCTCTGAAAGTGAGCGACCAATTGGCAGGACGCTTTTTCAATGCATTCGGCAGTCCGATAGACGGCGGTCCCGAAGTAGAAGGCGTAGAAGTAGAAATTGGCGGTCCAAGCGTAAACCCAGTTCGCCGTAAACAGCCGTCAGAACTAATTGCTACAGGTATTGCGGGCATTGACTTGAACAACACGCTGGTTTCCGGTCAGAAAATTCCATTCTTCGCCGACCCCAACCAACCCTACAACCAAGTAATGGCTAACGTGGCATTACGTGCCGAAGCCGACAAAATTATTTTGGGCGGTATGGGCTTGACCAACGACGATTACCTTTATTTTAAAAATGTATTCAACAACGCCGGCGTACTCGACCGCATCGTGTCGTTTGTGAACACTACCGAAAATCCGCCGGTAGAACGTTTGCTTATTCCCGATATGGCATTGACTGCCGCAGAATATTTTGCAGTAGAAAAAAATGAAAAAGTGCTGGTACTGCTGACCGATATGACGCTTTATGCTGACGCACTTGCTATTGTATCGAACCGTATGGATCAAATTCCTTCTAAAGACTCTATGCCGGGTTCGCTCTACTCCGATTTGGCGAAAATCTACGAAAAAGCAGTGCAGTTCCCCGAAGGAGGCTCCATTACGATTATTGCCGTAACGACGCTTTCGGGTGGCGACATTACACACGCTATTCCCGACAATACCGGTTACATCACCGAAGGTCAGCTCTACTTGCGCTATGATTCTGATATAGGTAAAGTTATCGTTGACCCGTTCCGTTCGCTGTCGCGTTTGAAACAACTAGTTGCGGGCAAAAAAACACGCGAAGACCATCCGCAAGTGATGAACGCTGCCGTGCGCCTTTACGCCGACGCTGCCAACGCCAAAACAAAATTGGAAAACGGTTTCGATTTGACCGATTACGATGAACGCTCTTTGGCTTTTGCAAAAGACTATTCGGATAAAATTTTGGCTATTGATGTCAATATCAACACCACGCAAATGCTCGATATTGCTTGGGAACTGTTTGCCAAACATTTTAAACCCGAAGAGGTAAACATCAGACAATCGTTGGTAGAAAAATATTGGAAACAAACATCTTACGAATAAATTTTGCACAAACCGAAAATCTAATATTAACCTATTAAAAACAATTCGCCATGAAAACAAAAGTATTTTTTGCGTTTTTACTAACATTGGCACTGTATGGATGCCAACAAAGTAACGATTTAAAAGTGTTAGCATTGAACGGACCTGTAAAATCCATCAAAAGCAATGTTTATGCCGCATTAATCACCGAATCGGGAGACGTTACAAAAGGCGAACAACTGAGATGGCGTTTCTGGGAAAACCAATTTTGCACATTCAACACCCAAGGCAACAAAACATTGGAATATTGGTGTTATTCCGAAAATGAGGTTGAAAGCAAATACATCTACTCCTACGATGAAAACGGCGTACGCATTGGTATGCACCGCTACACACCTGAAGGAGATTTGATTATCAGCAGCAACTACAAATACAACAGACGCGGCAACCGCATTGAAATGAATCGTTTTGACAACAAAGGTAATTTTGTGTGTAAATTCTACTTTAAGTACGATATGAACGACCATATCAAAGAGCAAACTCAATTTGATGCAAAAGGTAATTTTTTGACGCGCTACGAATATGAAATAGACAAAAACGGTGACCAAAAGGAGATGAAACAATACAATGCCAAAAATGAGTTGGAAAATCGATACGTATTTACTTACACTTATGATTCGTTGGCAAATTGGGTAACCCGCACTGCTTATGTTAACGGAGTTCCCACCTATTATATGGAACGCAAAATTCAATACTATTCGGACAACGATACATCCATAAGCAACGAAGAAGACACCAATACAGCAGTATGGCAATAAAATTTCAATACAACAAAACATCGCTTCAGGAGCTTGAAAAGAGCCTGAAAATGCGCGTGTATGCCTTGCCAATAATAAAAAACAAGGAAAGCGCGCTACGAATGGAAGTGAAAAAAGCAAAAGATGAAATTATCCGCTTGGAGCAAGAAGTGGAGCAACGTATCACCGCCTACGACCAAATGTTGGCTTTGTGGGGCGAATTTGACACTACTCTACTTCGTGTGGAAGATGTTAAAATGAATGTAAAAAAAATAGCAGGCGTGCGCATTCCGGTATTAGAAGAAGTGATTTTCACCACACGACCGTTCAGCCTGTTCAACGCACCCAAATGGTACGCCGACGGTTTAACGCAACTCAAAGAGTTGGCGCAAGTAAGTATTGAACACGAATTTTCGGCTCAAAAAGTACAATTATTGGAATTTGCGCGTAAAAAAACTACCCAAAAAGTAAATTTGTTTGAAAAAGTGCAAATTCCGGGCTACGAAGATGCTATTCTCAAAATAAAACGCTTTATGGAAGATGAAGAAAATCTCTCAAAATCATTGCAAAAAATAATAAAAGCCAAACGCGAAGCAGAAGCACTAAAAGAAGCCGGCAATTGATTTCTGATAAATTTGTAATTAATAGACCATGATAGTTAAAATGAAAAAATATGTCTTTCTGGTGTACCACAAACACTACACCGATTTTCTCGAAAAATTACGGAAGGTCGGCGTATTGCACGTGGCTGAAAAAGCCGAAGGCATAGCTGATAATGACCAACTGCGCGACAAAATGCAGTTGTCAGCAAAAATAAAAAAGACTCTGACCGAAGCGACACCATTTTTACTGCCCAACACCACTCCGCAAGAAGTTTCCACTTACGAAGGTGCGGAACTGCTAAAAACATGGGACGCGCTGCAAGCCGAAAAAAATCGCCTGCAACAGGTCATTGCCGCTACGCAAAAAGAAGCTGAACGCATGCAAGTTTGGGGCAAATACGATTCTGAAAAATTGGCAAAATTGGCAAAAAACGGCTATGTGTTACAATTTTTCTGTTGCCCGAAACGAAATTTTCAAACGGAATGGGAAAGTGATTTTAACGCCTTTATTATCAACGAAATCGGTTCAAATCTCTATTTCGTAACCGTCAATCATACCACTATCACATTAGATGCGGAAGCTGTTACACTCAATGCTCGCAATAGCAAACAACTGCAACTCGATGTTGAAGCGCAAAACCTATTATTGACGGCACACCAAGCAAAAATGGAAGCATGGGTTCACGGCAATTTCAACAATTTGGAAAATTTTGCTCTACAAGTAGAAGAGACTATTGATTTCCAGAAAGTAGAACTCAGCACTACCCCCGAAGCGGAAGAAAAAGTGATGCTGCTCGAAGGATTTTGCCCACAAGCAAACGAAGGCAAACTCAACGCCATGCTCGAAGCAGAAGGAGTTTACTACAAAGTTTTTGAACCAAAAATTGACGAAGACGTACCTATCAAGCTGAAAAACAATTTTTTCACAAAGCTGTTCGAGCCGATTACAGAACTCTATTCGCTGCCCAATTATAACGAAATTGACCTGACACCCTACCTCGCTCCCTTTTTCATGCTCTTTTTCGGGCTTTGCTTGGGCGACGGCGGCTACGGTTTACTAATTTTGATTGCAGCTACCATTGTTAAATATAAATTTCCAAAATTTAAAAGTGTAGCTACTTTGGCGCAATTTCTCGGAGGAGCTACCGTAGTAGTAGGCTTGCTCACGGGTATGTTCTTCGGAATTTCGCTTGAATCGGTAACTTGGCCTTGGCTGGCAAATGTAAAGAACTATTTCATCACTTCAAACAACTATGCAGCGAAACTGGGCGGCTACGACCCAATGATGGTTGTAGCTGTTGCTGTCGGATTGTTCCAAATACTTTTTGCCATGGGTCTCAAAGTAGTGAAAACAACCATTCAATTCGGATTCAAATACGCAGCAGCGGATTGTGCATGGCTTATCATTATACTTGACGGCTTAGCACTATTATTGCCGGTATTGGGCGTTGCGCTGCCTCAAACGGTACTATATGTGCTTTACGGTATAGCCGCAGTTTGTGCATTTGTTATTTTGTTTTACAATTCACCCGGCAAAAATCCATTTGTTAATTTAGGTTCAGGACTTTGGGGTACTTATGGCACGGTCAGCGGACTTTTGGGCGACGTGTTATCGTACATTCGTTTGTTCGCATTAGGTTTAGCCGGCGGTATTTTAGGTGGCGTGTTCAATATGTTGGCAATATCGCTCACAGCCGATATGTCACCGTTCGTACGCTGGCTGCCGATGCTATTCATTTTGCTCTTTGGACACTCACTCAATATTTTACTGTGTATCATCAGTTCTATAGTACATCCGCTGCGTCTTACCTTTGTGGAATTTTACAAAAATGCAGGATTTGAAGGCGGTGGACATCCCTACAAACCTTTTAAAACAAAAACAACAAAACTATAATTATCAATTTTAACAACTAATTTTTTTATCATTATGGATTACAATTTGATTTTAGCTTATGTAGGCGTTGCTTTGATGGTTGGACTATCGGGCACCGGTAGTGTTTACGGTTTAGCCATTTGCGGTAATGCGGTAGTCGGATCGCTAAAAAAACGTCCCGAAGCATTGGGTACGTACATTTTGCTTTCTGCGCTACCCTCAACGCAAGGTATCTACGGATTTGTCGGCTATTTCTTGATTCAAGGTTTCCTCGTGGAAAGCATGACTGCCCTTCAGGGAGCCGCTATCTTTGCTGCCGGTCTCACCATGGGATTGGTGTGTTTGCTTTCAGCCATCCGTCAAGGAGAAATTTGCGCTAACGGTATTGCCGCCACAGGTTCGGGACACAACGTTACTGCCGGAACAATGATTATGGCAGCTTTTCCTGAATTTTACGCCATCTTAAGTCTGCTGGTATTGATTCTCATTAGCGGTACAATTTAAGACCAATTTTAAGACGATAAAAAGGCGGACTTGTTGAAAGTTCGCTTTTTTTTTGATTTAGTGATGCTAAAATAGTAACTTTGCAACTGATTAAAAATTAGATACAATGAAAATTGCTAACATACTCAAACAAAAGAAAACACTCTCTTTTGAAGTGTTTCCGCCCAAACGCGAAACGGATATAGGTAACCTGAAGGAAACCATACAAGATTTAGCAACATTAAATCCTGATTTTATGAGCGTTACGTATGGAGCGTTGGGAACAACTACCGATAATTCGGCTGCCATCGCCAAATTCATCAAAGAAAACACAAAAAGCGAACCTTTGGCACACATTACCGGCATTGCATCGACAAAAGCCGACATCATCAATTTGTGCAACGAGTTGAAAAAATCGGATATTAAAAACGTGCTGACACTTCGTGGCGACAATCCCGAAAACACGAATAATTTGCAATCGGATTTTGAACATGCTTCCGATTTAGCCGCATTTATATACGAGCAATTCGGCGACTATTTTTCATGTGCAGGCGCTTGTTATCCCGAAAAACACCCCGAAGCCGTTTCATTCGAAGTTGATATTGACAATTTGAAAAAGAAACAGGATACCGGCATGGAATTTTTCACCACACAACTGTTTTTCGACAACGATGTCTTTTACCGTTTCCTTATCAAAGCACGTAAAGCCGGCATCACAGTACCCATTTTGCCCGGTATTATGCCCGTCACCAGCTACAAACAGATAGACCGAATTATACAAGTATCCGGCGTACTGATTCCCATACAATTACGCAACTATTTTGACAAATACCGTAACGACAAACAGGCTTTAGAAGAAATCGGAATTATCTTCACCAGCTACCAAATTTTGGATTTGCTGACGAACGACATTGATGGTTTGCATCTTTACTCGATGAACAAAAGTCATTTCATAAAAAAATTGATGGCAAATATATCGTATGTTACAACCGGATATTTCGCTAATAAATAACACTTTACGTTATATCGGTTGTTCTGATGGGCAAGCCGACGAACAGATGTTACTCACTGTTCGCAAAGCGTTGGATACCGTTTTAACGAAAGCGGATTTTAAATACCGTTATTGCAAAATTGCCGATTTAGCAGATACGCCAACATTTTTAGAAAAAGAAGCTTATGCCTCTCTCCGACCGTTTTTAAACGAAGCTGCGCTATTTGCTGCCACGCTCGGATTGGGCTGCGACAGAGCCATACAAGCGACCACAAAAACAGATTTATCGCAAGCGGTGGTCATCAATGCCGCCGCAAATGTTGTTTTAGAGCATCTTGCAGACGAAAAATTAAACACCTTGCAACCAAAGGGCGTATTGTTTTGCCCGGGCTATTCAGGGTCGGACATAATTGATAACAAACAGATATTAAACTACTTAGACGCACAAAAATTGATTGGTATCTACACCACCGAATCGGGCATAATGATTCCGGAAAAATCGCTATGCGGCATTGTGCTTAACAACTACCGATTTTCATGCAAAAATTGCTTTATCCAATCGAAATGCGACTACATTAAAAAAGGTACAACATGCTACAACCAATAACACATATTCAATTGTTCGACGGTGCCATGGGCACCATGCTGACCGGCAGAAAAGAAACTGAGGGAATTCTGTTTGAAGACCTTAACGTGCTGTCGCCGGAACTTGTGCAAGATATTCATCGTCAGTACCTTAAAGCCGGTGCCGAATACCTTACAACCAATACGTTTGGTGCCAACCGCATTAAACTGAAAGACAGCAAATTTTCATTAGAAGAAGTCATTGATGCCGCCATTGCTAACGCACGAAAAGTAGCCGAAAACAGTTCCGCAAAAGTAATTTTCGACATCGGTCCATCGGGCAAATTGATGGAACCACTCGGCGATTTGACCTTTGAAGCTGCCTACAACAATATAAAAGAAATTGTGCAGTACACACGCGACAAAGTGGACGGCTACCTGATAGAAACCTACGCCGATTTGCTGGAAATGAAAGCAGCCGTTTTAGCCGTTAAAGAAAACTGCACGCTACCGCTGTTTGCCACCATGACTTTTGAAGAAAGCGGACGCACGCTAACCGGTTCTACGCCCGAAATTGTCGCCCTTACGCTAACATCGCTTCAGGTTGATGCTTTGGGAGTGAACTGTTCCACAGGTCCCGACCGCATGATAGAGATTGTGGAAAAAATGCGCGCATTTACCCATCTGCCCATTTTGGTACAACCCAACAAAGGTTTGCCCGAAATGTGCTGCGGACAAATTTCCTACTCGCTCAACGATTCCGATTTTGCTTTTTGGACTGAAAAAATTGTGGCGGCAGGAGCAACCATTGTCGGCGGATGCTGTGGCACTACACCGCAAACAATACGCTGCATTGCACATCTAAAACAAACAAAGACAAAGAGTTACAAACCGATAAGCGACACTTATATCTGCTCAGCGACACGTTTGCTGAAACTCGAAAAAGGTATTTTGTGTGGCGAACGGCTCAACCCAACAGGTAAAAAACTGCTACAAAAAGCTTTGCTGGAAAACAATTTCGATTTTCTACAACAAGAAGCTCTACAACAAGCCGCCGCCCAAGCCGATTTTTTGGACGTAAATGTCGGAATACCCAACTGCGATGAAAAAACGCTTATTGTGGAAGCGGTGAAAAAAATTCAAGAAGTATGCGAACTGCCACTTCAACTCGACAGCGCAAACCCCGCCGCCATAGAAGCCGCCATACGCATTTACAACGGCGTGCCGATGATAAATTCCGTCAATGGTAACGAAGAATCTATGCAAGCATTATTTCCTGTTATTGCCAAATACGGTGCTGTGAGCGTTGCCCTGACGTTGGACAAAAACGGCATTCCCGAAACGCCCGAAGGACGATTGGAAATTGCTAAAAAAATTATTGCCAAAGCTGCCGAATACGGCATCGGTAAGCATTTGTTGGTTTTCGATGCTTTAGTAATGACTATTTCGTCGAACCAGCAACACGGACGAATAACGCTCGAAACGTTGGCGCAACTCAAAAAGTTGGGCGTGCTTACCATTATCGGGCTTTCCAATATATCGTTCGGACTACCGCAACGCGCCTACCTCAACCGCACATTCCTTATCATGGCGCTGCAAAGCGGCTTGGACATTGCCATAATGAACCCCAACGACACCGATTCTGTCCGCATGCTCAAGGCTTTCAACGCATTAGCCGGATACGATGATAATTGCGCCACATACATTGCCGCCTCTAACGCTACACCGGTGGAAATTCCCGTGCAAAAGCAATCGGAACAAACTCTCTACCAAGCAATAGTGCAAGGTTTGAAAGGTACCACCGAAACGCTTACCAACAAAGAGTTAGAAGACAAAACACCGGAAACCATTATCAACGAAATACTTATTCCCGCTCTGACAGAAGTAGGAGAAAAATTTGAAAAAGGAACGCTCTTTTTACCGCAACTTATCAATTCTGCCGAAACAGCCAAAGCTGTTTTTGCCATTTTGGCAAAGCACTTCAAGCAAATTGACACGAAAAAAGAGAAAATTATTTTAGCAACCGTTCAGGGCGACATCCACGACATTGGTAAAAACATTGTAAAAATAGTACTGGAAAGTCATGGTTTTCAAATTATTGACTTAGGAAAAAACGTAGCCATAGAAAAAGTGGTAGAAGCGTTTGGTACACACCAGCCCGACGCTATCGGTCTCAGCGCACTAATGACCACTACCGTAGATGCGATGGCAAAAACCATTGCCGAACTTAGAAAATTGCCGAATATTTGCCCCATTTTTGTAGGTGGCGCAGTAGTTACGGAACAGATTGCCAAAGAGATAGGTGCCGACCTTTATGGCGCAGATGCCTTAACCACCGTAAATAAATTAGAAGAATTATGGAAAAAATAACCAGTTTCACCGTCAATCATCTCACTCTGCTGCCGGGCGTACACATTTCACGCATTGACACACAAGACGGATTTACCTTTACCACTTACGATTTGCGAGTAACACGTCCGAATTTTGAGCCGGTGATGAACACCACCGAACTTCATTCCATTGAGCATCTTGGTGCCACTTTTTTCCGCAATACACTGAAAGAAACCCTCTATTTCGGTCCTATGGGCTGCCGCACAGGATTTTATTTGATTGTAGCCGGCAAGCCGAACAAAACCGACATTATTCAGCGCACAAAAGAGTGCTGTCGCTTTATCATTGACTTTGAAGGTAAAATCCCCGGGCAATCGGCAGAAGAGTGCGGCAACTACACCGACCTTAATCTGGAAATGGCACAACATCGCGCCCAACTCTACTTAAACGTACTCGAAAACCTGCCAAACGAGTAATAAAATCCTGTTACAATTATCCCAAAAATTGGCATCAAAAATGCCTTTTTCTCTGATTTTATCAATCATTTAATTAGTATAGCTTATCTTGTGATTCAATGGTTGTGCAAATATCTTTACACAACATTGAGGCTTCTATTTATATCTGATTTCTGATTTTTTCGCAACACAATTGTTACTTATAGTCCGTTGTATGAAAATCGACATATATATATTTTTGTATTTTCAGTTTTAGTATGGATATTAAAAAGAAAATAGGAATAAGACTTCGGGAGTTACGGATTTCAAAAGGGTTAAGCCAAGAAAAATTTTCATTTGAATGCGAGCTTGACAGAACTTATATTGCAAGTATTGAGCAAGGAAAACGAAACGTTTCAGCAGTTAATATAGAAAAGATTGCAAAAGCACTTGGTTTGTCCGTTTCTGATTTTTTTAATTCACAAATATTTCAATAAAGATGCTATGATAAAAGTAAATGATTTTGTCGTATTAACTGAAAAATACAAAGGTTTGGATAAAAATTCTGTTGGTTTTGTAGAAAAGGTAACTCCTTCAAAAGCAAAAGTTTTCTTTATTGGTAAAAATATTGAAATAGATATAGATTTATCAAAGATTAAGTTTTTGGACGTTACAAAAACAGGAAAACCGTATAAATATAAAATTTGCAATGTTTGCCATATTTTGAAAGAAGATTACAAGGATTTTGATATTAATCAAACAGACGCAAAAGGCAGAAAAACCACCCGTCCTACTTGTACGGAATGTCGAAAAGCTATTGACGGTGTAGCTTTAAAAAAATCTAAAAAAAATCGAATGGAAGCAATTAGACCAGAAAAGTTTTTTATCTGTCCGATTTGTAAAAAACCATCAATACCTTATGTTACAGCAAATTTAGTCATTGACCACGACCACGATACAGGAAACGCAAGAGAGTGGATTTGTGACAGTTGCAACACGGGGTTAGGACGTTTTAAAGATAGTATTGAGCTAATGCAAGAAGCTATTAAATATTTGAAAAGACACGCAAAAAATCAAAAAAGTTGAGGAGGAATCATTTCTAATCTTTTGATAGACAGTTCGGTATATTCTTTTGAAATTTCCATTCCTAAATAATTTCTTTTGCTCAATTTTGCCATTTTACAAGTAGTTCCGGAACCGCTCATTGGGTCAAAAACCAAATCTCCCTCATTTGTCCAAGATAAAATGTGGTCGTGTGCAAGTTTTTCAGGGAAAATAGCTGTATGTTGAAACGCAATTTTATCTTTTGTTGAGCCTCCGAGCCCCACTGCATAACTCCAAATATTTGTCAGCGTTTTTTCTTCTTTTAATTCTGCAACAACCTTATTATTAACCCCATCTGCTTTTTTATTTGAAACTAATTTTTCAAATCCACTACGTGCAGTTTTAGTTTTCAATGGGTTAAATGTAGCAACTTTTTCTTTGGAAAAAACAAACATAAACTCATAACAATTAGTGTAGGCGTTGGAACGCATAAACGGCGTGTTCTTTTTCTGATAAATCATTACATCATGAACATTAAAACCAATTTCTTGAAAATAGAGACATTGCTTAAAACTTGTCAGAGTTCTATTTCCATTTTTTATTTTATCACCTACAACCCAAACAACTACTCCACCTTTTTTCATTACTCGATACAACTCTTTTGCAATGTTTTCAAAATCAAATGAATAGCCATTATAATCCCTTAAATCATCATAAGGAGGCGAAGTTACAACCAAATCAATACATTCATCAGGCAGTTTTTGCATTCCTACCAAACAATCAATATTGTAAATGTTATTTATTTCAAAATCTCCAATTTTCATAAACTGTTTTTTTTAATGTACAAAGATAGTAAAATTATTTGGATTGATACTTATAATCTACAATTATTTGGTTAGAAAAGTTTAATAACACGCTGTTTATCGCTTGTATTTTACATTTTATCGTATATAAATTTGGGCAAATGTTTTGAAATAAAGGCTATTATCCGCCAACGTTTTGTAACATATGCCACCTTTTTTTGTCGTTTTATAGCTCTAAAAATTTGTTGTGTCACTCTGTTTAAAGGCATAACCCAAAACAATCCTTCTCCCTTTGCCATAGCCGTATCTACAAGTCCGGGGCGAATATCGGTTACAAAAATTGGCATTTTAAGATTGGTAGCTTTTTGTCTTAAACCTTCAAGATAGTTAATTTGGTAAGCTTTTGTTGCGTTGTATGCAGGAGCTTGCCGACTACCACGCAATCCGCCCACAGAGCTTATTCCTACTAAATGTCCGTAGTTTTGTTTTTCAAAATAATTAAACGCCCAATCTGCCACGCAAGTAAAGCCGATTACATTGGTGTCAATAGTTCTTTTTTCTATCGTAAAATCCAAATTTTCATTCATATCCCCTATCCCCGAACTTAAAATCAGCACATCCATTCCACCGAGTTCCGATACCAATTCATCCAACTTTTCAATTGCGTTTTTGGTGTCTGTTACATCAAGCAATTTAACACTATATGCGTTTGGATTTTCTTTTTTTATTTCGTCCAACAACTCTCCTCGTCGCCCTGTTATGCCCACTTTATAGCCGTTTTCCATTAACAGTTTTGCAAGTTCTCTTCCAATTCCCGACGTAGCTCCGATTATAATCGCTTTTTTCATTTTGTCTCTATTACTTTTTTGTTCATAGTTTTTTAAAACAGACAATAATAATAGTGCAAATATACAAATTAAATCTTGCGTGCGCCTGTTTTACACAGCAGATTTCAACTACTTATGAAAATTGTTTGAAATTAAATGAAAGTTTGTAAGCTTATAGAACTGTCAAAAAAGACAATAATTAATAAAACAAATAAAACATTGTTAAAATTAAATGGTTTTATGGTGGTTGTATAAGAAAAAAACACTATAATTGTAGTTTGAAATTTAAAGCTAAACAACTAAAATAATCTGTTATAAGAGAGCCACTTTAACAATAACTAAAACAATCTTATTATGAGTGATGTTAAAAAATTTGGAACTTCTGCCGTCTATTTTACAGCTCTTTTAACAATAGTCGGTGCTATTGTTCTTTTGCGTTTTGGGTACGCTGTGGGGTCTGTCGGTTTGTGGGGAACATTTATCCTGATTGCAATCGGGCATTTGGTAACCATTCCTACCGCTTTAGCCATATCCGAATTAGCAACCAACAAACGCGTAGAAGGCGGAGGGGAATATTTTATTATTTCGCGCTCATTCGGACTCAATATTGGAGCCACTTTGGGCATGTTGCTCTATCTTTCGCAAACCATTAGCGTTGCTTTCTATATTGTGGCATTTACGGAAGCGTTCGATTTTCTGTTTAATTATCTTTATGTCAATTTCGACTTTGTGCTTCCCAAACAAGTAATCAGTATTCCGGCAATGATTTTGCTTTCTGTATTGGTTCTGAAAAAAGGGGCAAATATGGGTTTAAAAGTGCTGTACATTGCAGGAACTCTTGTTTTAATTGCTCTACTTATGTTTTTCTTCGGAAAGCCTGTTAACGGAGCCGGTATCGACTATTTTAGTGCCAATGTTTCATTAAAAAACAGCGGAAATATGTTTTTGGTGTTAGCCATTATATTTCCTGCGTTTACGGGAATTACTGCAGGAGTGGGACTTTCGGGCGATTTAAAAAACCCGGGCAAATCGATACCTATCGGCACCGTTGCAGCCACTTTTACAGGATTAATTTTATATCTGCTTATCTGCCTGAAGTTTGCCAACTCTGCGTTGCCAAAAGATTTAGTTGAAAATCAACTCATTATGGCAAACATTGCTATTGGCGGAAAAATTCTAATTCCGCTCGGCTTGGCTGCCTGCACCTTTACATCGGCATTGAGTTCTATTATGGTAGGACCTCGCACATTGCAAGCTTTGGCTTTAGACAATTCGCTTCCGATAAAGAGCACAAACAAATGGTTGCGTCAAACCCGAAAAGAAGACAATGAACCTATTAACGCTTCACTGGTTACTTGCGTAATAGCGCTGGTTTTTGTAGCATTCGGTAGTGTCGATTCGGTGGCACAAATCATTTCAATGTTCTTTTTGGTTACCTACGGAAGTCTCTGTTTAATCTCTTTTCTTCACCACTTCGGCTCATCTCCTGCCTATAGACCTACATTCAAATCGAAATGGTATATTTCTTTGGCGGGATTTGTTATTTCGGTATGGGCAATGTTTCAAATCAGCGTTCTTTACACGCTTATAGCCTACATAGCCATAATTGGGCTTTATATCTACATTGAGCGCTACCACAGCGACCGCAAAGGCTTTTCGGCAATATTCGCCAATACGCTTTTTCAAATGAACAGGGGCTTGCAAATCTATCTTCAAAACAAAAGAAAAAGGAGTTCGTCCGACCAAGCTGCTTCGGAAGATGAATGGCGTCCCAGTGCCATTTGTATTTCCAGAAATACGTTCAAACGCGATTCTGCATTAAAACTACTCAACTGGATTTCTTATAAATACGGATTTGGCACCTATCTGCATTTGATTGACGGCTACTATTCAAAAAAGACCACTGAACAGGCAAAAATTGAACTAGACCGTTTGTTGAGCAACCTCGACACCTCCAATCAGGTTTATATCGACACGCTTATTTCGCCTTCAACCACATCGGCAATAGCGCAGTCTATTCAAACTCCGGGAATTGCAGGAATGGAAAACAATATGGTGATTTTTGAATATATGAAAAGCGAACCGGAAAACGATTTGAACGATATAATGACCAATTTCCGTATGGTAAACGCAGGAGGATTTGATGTCTGCATTTTGGGCACAAGTCGCAAGCCCATTCTGTACAAAAACGGTATTCATATTTGGGTAAGTCGTTTCGATACCGAAAGCACCAATTTGATGATTTTGCTCGGATTTATTATTATGGGACACCCCAGTTGGAAAAAAGCCAATATAAAAATTTTCAACATCTGCTACGCTCACGAAATAGATGAAATTAAGCAAAATATGTATGAGTTGATTAATAGCGGACGTATGCCCATTACAGAAACCAATATCGAAATTATTGAGCGTGATGAACACGTTTCCGTCAAGGAAATTATTAATAAAAGGTCAATAGATGCCGGACTGACAATGATAGGCTTTAATGAAAATACGTTTAAAGTAGAAGGAGATTTCTCTTTCTTTGAAGGATTTGAGAATATCGGAAACGTTCTTTTTGTACACTCAAACGGAGAAAAGACAATAAATTAAACACATAAAACTACACTTAATTAAGAAAAAACTATAACACATGAATATTTTACATTATTTCGATCTTAAGCGCGAAATGGAAAGTTTCGATTCTATTCACGCCGAAATAGAAAAGGGAATTGTCTTTAAGGGTACTAACCTATGGATTTTGATGTGCGCCATTTTGGTAGCATCTGTAGGTTTAAACATGAACTCTACAGCCGTAATTATTGGTGCTATGCTTATTTCACCACTTATGGGTCCAATAAACGGCATGGGCTATAGTATTGCTACTTATGACATGAATATGTTAAAACAAGCTGTTAGAAACTTTTCATTCGCAGTCATTGTTAGTTTACTTACATCAACTTTCTATTTCCTAATAACTCCCGTTAGTACAGCTCATTCAGAATTATTGGCACGAACAAGTCCTACTATTTATGATGTACTTATTGCTTTTTTTGGAGGTTTAGCCGGAATTTTAGCCATTAGTAGCAAACTAAAAGGCAACGTTATTCCGGGTGTTGCCATTGCCACCGCTCTCATGCCACCTCTTTGTACTGCTGGCTACGGTTTAGCTACATTGCAGTTTAAATTCGTATTTGGAGCATTATATCTCTTTACTATAAATACTGTATTTATAGCTTTTGCAGCATCAGTAGTTTGCCAAATTTTAAAATTCCCTATTCGTAGTATTGTCGATCCGCAAAAACACAAAAGAATTAATCAAACAATATGGGCTATTTTATTATTAATCATTGTTCCCAGTATCTTTTTTGGATACAAGTTGGTGCAACAAGAAACTTTTACTGAAAAATCTAAACAATACATACAAAACATTTCTGTACTAAGCAATACTTATTTGATTGATAACGAAATTGATGCTACTCAACAAACAATAAGTCTTATGTATTCCGGCTATGGACCTTCAGAAGAAGATTTGAGAAAAATAAAAGAAACTGCACTAACCTTTGATATCGATACTTCAAAAATTGATATTATTAGCGGTACCGATGCCGAGATTTTAAGACAAAGCACCAATCGCTATATAAGTGAAACGCAAGAACTGGAAGGTAAATTAAATGCCGTAACTTCCAATTTGCAAAATACTCAAAACACTTTAGATAGCATTAGAAATATACCTAAAATAGGCGAAAACCTACTAATGGAAATCAAAAAGCTTTATCCACAAATTAATACTTGCTCTTACGCTGAAACAATTATATATCAAAACAGTACCCAATCGTCACTAATACCTATGATAATTTTCACCTCAAAAAAAACTTTAAATCGCACCGACCAAAATAAAATATCCGAATGGGTTCAAACGCGCGTAAACAATAAAGATGCAAAAACCATTTTTGAACTTAATAAATTATAAAGTGTTTTTTGATAATTATTTTGTTTACGTTAGATTTAACAATAAGAAAGTGTAACCTTTTGGGTTACACTTTCTTATTTAGGTACTACTTGCGTAGTTTTATTTCACTTCTTCAAATGTAAATGTGATTTATAATCAGCTATTTACAAAAGCATGTTGCAAATATGAAACAAATATACGATCAATAAAAATAAAATTCATACTATTGATTATTAGCTGTTTATTTCGCCTCTGATAAGCATTTATAAACAATACATGTGAGACACAAATATACTTCATTTTTGATAGATTTGAATACTGGATAATGAAAAATCCCGCTCTTTCGGGCGGGATTTAATATGTAGTTAAACGATATCAGAACTTTTTCTGTTTCCATATAAAATAAATGCAAGCTAACAACAAAGCAAAAAGAGCAAAGCGACCGCACCATATTTGAAAATTTTGCCAGCTCGAAAGCGGGGCTTTTACTTGTTTTATCACTTCTACTGGATAGGGAACCCGAATAGTATCATTGATAAAAATTGAATCTTTGACAATCTTGTTTTTATACAGATACTTGTATCTTTCCAGAATTAGCGTGTCGCCTTTATCTTTGACAAAAACAGAATCGTAACGGAAAATTGAATCTCTGACGAAATTATCCCGGTATTCAATTTTTGTAGTCTGTACGGGAATATATTTTACCGATTTGCAGGAATACAACAGGGTTGCTATTACTGCGATTATAAGTATCTTTTTCATTGAATTTTGATTTTAGTTTGTAGATTAAGTCCTGCCTGTACTGCTGAAATATCGGCATTTTGCCCGTTTTCGACAAAACTCATGGCCGCAACGATTAGAATATATTCAGAGCCATCCCGGGCGGTTAGTTCCTTGTTTCGGGGAACACCCGACCATCTTTCAACATGGGCGATATAGCTTTCTGTATCGTTTTCGGTTGACGGTGCCCAATGGGTAATGATCTTTTCAACGGTGTTTAATCCATGGGAAAGGTACGTCCCAAGGATTACAAAACTGGCACGATAGCCGTAAGGCAGTGACGAGAATGTTTTGAAACTCTTGTCCTTGCCTTTGATTTCGCCCTGGAACTTTTCGCCACTATGCCGTATATTCAATGGATTGTTGTTTCGAAGTCCTCTTGATTTCATGACTATTCCTCCTGCTTTTTTGAGTTTAGAAATGAAATGAGGGTTTGTATCTCCTCTTTGTTTTCAAAGAGTTTGAGTAGGATATTTTGAATGTCATCTACATTTTTGCTTTCCTGCCTGAGGTTTTCAAAAACGGATTTTGCTTCGACTAGGACAATCCCGATTGCACCGATTACGGTGAAATATGGCATATCAAAAACTACGCTTGCCACAATATCGGCAATAGAAAGCATGATCATTAAACCAAAATAACTTGCTAGTTTGGTAATGGTGCGGCAATAGCCAAAACTTGTACGAACAATTTTCAAGCGTTTTGAACGCTTTACGCCGAAAAAGAGGTCAATGACTACGGACATAAATACACAAGCATATAGCACAGCCAGAACAGTCAGGAGTTCGTTTAAATGTGCCCAATCCTTATTCATTATTGAGGGAATAAATAGTAATTTCATTTTGTATTGATTTTAAATTAGTAGATTCAAAAAATCCCGCTCATCCGAGCGGGATTTGTCTGCAAGGAAATAGATAGTTACCTACACTTAAGCAACGGCCACAGTGCCTAAATAAACGCTGTTTGCAACATCCTTTCCGTCTGCGGTAATGAAGCCCAGAAACACTTCAACGCTTTCGCCCACCCAATCGGCAGGGACAGGAATGTCTTCAGTTCCTGCAACCCTTTGGTTACCTGCCGTATCGAATACAGATTCAACTCTTGTCGGGTTCAAAACAACAATTAACGCTTTGTCTGTCTGGGTAGCGGTACCACTACCGGAATTGTCATCCCATGTAAGGGTTACTACTCCACCAGCTGAAGTTACTTTTGCATTTGCTGCCCCTGTAAGGTTGCCACGAGAAACAAGCACTTTGGCAAGGTCAACGCTGTAATCAGCGGAAGAACTGCCAGTAACAGCGTTGTTCAAAATGTAGGACATTGCAGCGTTAAACGCTGTTTGCTTGATTGCGTACTTTTTGTAACCTACACGGAGGAATCCGGTTATCGGTTTCAAAATTGCTAACACTAAAGCGAATTTAGTACGCTGATTTACTTGCCCATCAGTGCGAGGATTGCTTACCGAAGTGGCTTTTGCACGCATGTAGCTGATACCTTTCCAGTTACCACCTATGACATTTCCCACTTTACCTGAGAAACTTCCGAGAATACCTAAATTAATCTTTCCCATTGTTCTAAAAATTTATGGAGTTAATAAAATTGGTTACTTGGATTTGGTACGGAGGAGAACCCTTTTTGACCTTGTCCAAAACAAAATTAAATCGACATAAATAGAAGATAATCAATTTAGTATCTTGTGCTTTTCTTTGCTGTATCTTGCTTTTGTCATTGCAAAAAAGATTGAGTGAACGAGCAACAACTTCATCAATCAGCAAAACAAAAACAACAATTATTTTTTCACCGAAAAGAGAAAGAAAAAAAGAAAGAAGAAAAAAGGATATGCCTTTCAAACAGCCAGTGAAGCGGCGGCTGTCAAGGTTTTTCGGCAAAATACTACCCGAAGCAGAGCGGAGGTGTGGAGATTTTGGCGAAAACCCGGAGGGCTTGACCTTGTACTGACGGTAAGCGAAACGGCTATTTTTGCATATTCATTTTTTTTCTGGGTAAAATTATACGTACCTCATTATTCTTCCTGAATTAAATTGCCCGAAGGGCTTAAACACTAAAATTCAACTGCATTTCTTTAGGGGTGAGTGGTCGGGGGCTGTGCGTGGGCGAAGCAGGATTTAAACCGAGAACAGGTAAAGCAGCCATGAGCCGGAACGGAGCAGGTAAAAAACAAGCGAAGCGATAGCGGAGTAGTTTTTTTGCCTGTGTAGTGGAGAGGCGCGAGCCGACTGCGAGTGGAGCAAGGGCGCTGGCAGCAGACAGCCCGAAGAATGAGGGCGGCGGACGGCTGCCGTATTCGGCAGGGCTGGCGGAGTTTTTGTTTTGGGAGCGAGTGCGTTGGAAAAAGCAAGGGCTGGACGAAATGAGGAAGTGAAGAGAAATGCAGCGATTGAACGGTTAAGGGCTTTTGTGTGGGGCGGTGAAGCTTAGTGGAGCGAAGCGGAACTATGCTGCAACCGCATGAATTGAGGGTGGAAAAGACAAATGCCCCTAAAAGTGAAATGAGCGGAATGGAACGAAACGGACGATTGAGGGACAGCTCTTGCGTGGGGTGGCGTTGCGGTGTGAATGAAGGAATGCAGCTTTGCGGAATGACTGAACGAACACGGCAAAAGACACAAGGGAGCGACCACAAAAACTGTGACAGCCCGATTAGCCCACAGCGACCCGCAGGCGAGCACAACAATAAGCGGCGGCTGCCCCCAGTATAAAAATATATGAGCGAAGCGAATACCTTATTGGGGTTACAGGGGGCAGAAGTAGCCGCGAATGAGGAATGAACGAGCGTGTGTAGCAAAACAAGCAGGCACGCAAGCATGAGCACCTACCGGAGCGCAATGCTTAGTGTGGCTGAGTTAGCTGTCAAGGGCAGACGGAAAAATACTACCCGAAGAGTGGAGATTTTTTCAGGCTGCTTGTTTTACCCTTGCAGCTATGTTTTTGCGAACAAAGTGAGTGATTGACGAATACCTTTTTACCTGTTCGGTTTAATCCTGCGTGGGCAGGTATTTAAATAATTTATACCGCTTAAATTAAAAAGAGGATATTGGGGAATTGGAGGAAATGGAACATTTACCCAATTTCAGCACCTTCAATATCAGCTGCGTTCGGCATAACTTTCAAACGAGTTTGAATTCTGCCCTCACTTGCACGATATTTTCCATAAACACTCTATTTCCCCCATTTCTTCGATTATAAGAACCAAAGGTTATCTTTCCCTATATTTGAAGGTATTGAACCTGTGGTGAAATGTGGTGCGATTTGAGCAACCATTTCAGGATATTTAATTGTAACAGGGAGATTCTGTTGTTTGACTGACTTCCAATATATGCGACTAAATTGATATACCTGGTCTATCAATCCGTTTATTGTTGGCGTGGTTAGTAAAGAACTGTCTGAGTGACATTTTATTTTCAACTTGACTGGGAACGGATAACCTTCAATGCTTCGGGTGTTATTGTCGGAATAGCGGATATTGTTGCAAAGCAAATAGGTATTGTTGCCCAAGTTTATGTAACGGCCACTGTATGGCATTTTTTCAACAAAATCATCGTCGAATACAACAATATCTTCTGATTCGGTTTTGTTGATTGTAACCACAAAAACAGGTACATCGACACCGATATTGTAAAGCATATTTTCAATGATTTCTACCTCATCTTCCCGCATGTCTTTATAATAGTGGATAACCAGCCTTTCGAGGTTGGCAATCGTACTTCTGTAATCCACAATAGCTGATTCGATAGAACCGACCAGTTCTTTTAATTCGTCCTTATGGAAATATTCAAATGAATTAAATGCGCCGGTGTTATCAAAGGAAAAAGCAGAACCAATGTACTGAATATTGGTGTCAGAATGTTTGAAAGCTCCCACTCCGATAATTAGTTCCCTGTATTCGGGGACTGCGATTTTCCAAGGGGTACCACCGAGTTTGGCATTTATCGCAATGGCGATATTTTGCAGTGTGTATGCAAATGCATCTTTGCCTTTCTCTGCATCTGATTTAAGTACTGTAAGCATCTTATCCGTCTCGATACATTGAGAAGATATGTTTCTTTTCAATAAAGCCTCTTTTACTTTGTAGTACACATTTCGTTGCTCGACTGCTTTTGTATGTTTCCCAATAGGGGTCAGGTATATAGCCAGATATTTTGCTCCTGTGAAGTCCTGATTATCCAGTTTTTCCTCTATTTCAAAAAGTGGATTTTCCAAGTTTTCGAAAGCAAGGTTGAAACTTTTTGGAGCTAATGAAACGGGTACATCTATGTACTTAAATAGTCCACCGAATATTTTATAGCCCTTACGCAGGTAGTTCGATAAATCGTTGGTATTACCAACATGCTCTTTGGGAACAATAAAAAACATTTGAATATTGCCGTGGCGAGGTTGTTTAAATGGTCCATTATTCACTCCTCGTTGCGGAATCATATCCGTTTTGTTCTTACCAAAAATCAGCTTCTTACTATCTGGACTTGTTTTACCGGGTTGAACCGGAGTGAAATTATCCAATACAGGTATTATATCTTTGAACTCGTTAGCAGTAAGGTATTTGTTTTTAAAGCCAAAGATTTTCGAAAGGTATTTTGTATATCGGTTTTTCTTTATGTACAGATTTTCGTTTTCTTCTTCCTCCGCATCATGTCCCAGAAAAGCCCCTAATCGATTATTAATTATTGGGTAAACACTGTTGTAATCTACCGGTTCTCCTTTCTCCATCCATTCTTTTAGACGGTTGAATTTAGTTACCTGCATTTTCTGGTGGGCATTGTTATCACCATAATGGCTAACATAAATAACCTTTACCAGTAAATCGGCAGGGTTAAGGCTTGCAGAAAATGTTTCCTCAAATGGGTTGTCATTTGAATTGTCAACCTCTGCGAGAAATGTTGCTACCGATTTTTTGTAAACCTTTGCTTGCCGGTCATAAGAGAGAACTATTTCAGGTGTGTTGAAAAAATGATTGTAATTTACCTTTATCGTAAATCGATCATAAACAACACAGTCCTTGATTTTTTTAGTGGTAGCATCTGTTGATCTAAGCCAAATCTGATTGTCTTTGATAAATGTAGGTTCGACCAGAATATTTTTAGTGGTAAAATAGTGCTTTATTTCTCTATTATAAAATCGTTTGACAAAGGCGAAGTTCTCTTTGCTAAAGTTAACCGATAGTGATTGAAAGCCCTCCAACTTCCTATCAAACGAAGTGTAGATAGTATCTGCATTAGAAATATCGGGGAATATCTCTTTAATGTTACACGGGAAAAGTTGGTGACTCAACTTTGTAAGTGAAACACCTTTTCTGTCTTTTCTGGAGAAATAGAAAATTTTGGGTTCTTTGGGGAACTCGAAAGCTAATGTGTTAGTGAAGAGAGATTCGTTCATGGCATTAAAATCAATAATATAACATGCAAAAATAATAAGAAAATTTCCATTCTGGTGCTATTATAATGAACAAATGTTTGAAATAACTTGTTTGTTTATGAACAAATGTTCAAAATAATACGTATCTTTGCTGCATCAATTTTACTTATATCGAAAAAAACAAGCTTATGTCTCGTCCAAAACAGTGTCGAAAAATCGTTTCTCCCCCATTAATGATAGGATTCAAACCTTATGGAGTTCCACGATCTATGATTGAGGAGGTTATTTTGCAATATGATGAATACGAAGTCATACGATTACTAGATTATGAAGGAATACTACAAGAGCAAGCTGCCGAGAAAATGAATATCTCACGCCCTACTCTTACCCGTATTTATGAAAATGCACGCAAAACGATAGCCAAGGCATTTGTTGAAGGTAAAATGATTGTAATCGAAGGTGGAGATGTTGATTTTGGACGTATGTGGTATAGGTGTCGAAAATGCAATAAAATAATCGATGGTATTGAAAACCATAGACCTTGTAAGGGCTGTAAAAGCTATGGAGACGATGAATTAGCTCCAATTAATTAAGATAAATAAGAATAAATGAGACTAGTAGTATTAGCAGATAACCGAACATTAAGTCGTGACCTCCAAACGGAACATGGACTTTGTGTTTATCTTGAAACCGATCAGCATAAAATATTATTGGATACCGGAGCTTCAGACATATTCATCCAAAATGCAAATAAACTGAATATAAATCTTCAAGCAATAGATTATGTGTTTATTTCTCACGGGCATTCGGATCACATCGGAGGGTTACCTTATTTTCTGGAAATCAACAGAACAGCTAAAGTGATAATGTCAATGTATATTCAAAACCAATTATATTTTTCTAAACGAGATGGATTACATAGCATCAGTACAAAGTTCGATTTTGATGCCTATCGTAACCGAATCATTTTTGTAGAAAAAGGGATTTCAATAGCAGATGAAATACATGTATATTCTAACCTATCAACAAAATACACAACTCCGTTAGGAAATAAAAATCTTTTTCGGAAAGAAGAGAACGGAGAATTCATCTCAGATGACTTTAATCACGAACTTATTTTTACTATTGGTAAAGATAAACTTCTGGTATATACAGGGTGTGCGCATAATGGGTTGCAAAACATATTGGAAACGGTAACAACGAACATATCAACACTTATTGATTGGGTTATTGGTGGTTTTCACCTTCTTACACCTCGAAAAGAGATTTTGTATGAATCGGAATTGGAAATAACTGCTATAGGGAATGCGTTGCAATCACAATATCCTAAAACTAAATTTCTTACGGGACATTGTACTGGAGAGAATGCATTCATAACATTATCTCAAATTCTCACAAATCATTTAATCCAATTTTATTGTGGATATTCAGAAAATATATAAATCAACAAATGCTAATTAAATATGAAAATAGCAATAACCTCAGAAGGAAATACTCTCAGTTCGCTAATTGATTCTCGTTTTGGTAGATGTGCTTTTTTTGCCATTCTCGACACAGACACCCAAGCTACAGAATTTTTTCCCAATCCTGCAAAAGAATTATCAGAAGGGGCAGGACCCGCGGCCGTACAATTCATTGCTTCAAAAGGAGTAAAAAAAGTTATTGCCGGTGAATTCGGCATGAAAATAAAATCACTACTTGATACTTTAAGTATAGAGATGATCGTGGATACAGATAAAACAGTCTCCGATATTGTTAAACAATTTAAAATTTAAAATTATGCCTAGATTTGATCATTCCGGCCCAACCGGACAAGGTCCCATGACCGGCAGAAAGATGGGAAAGTGCACCAATTTTGGTGCTGGTAAAAAAAGTTCTACAGAAGAAACAGAACGTGATAATTCTACCATAACCGGAAAAGGGCGTGGTATGGGAAGAGGCTTAGGCCGTGGTCAGGGAGGCCAAGGCATAGGTCGTAAATAATAATTGCCAAACATTGTAATTGGTAAATTTCTTTATAAAACATTGTTGAAACATCAATAATGTAATGATTATTAATCTTTTATTCTTAAAAATTATGGAACAAAATGTATTTTCAATGCCAAAGATTGGAGAAAAAGCTCCGGAATTTAAAGCCGTAACCACGCAAGGTGAAATTAACTTTCCCGGTGATTACCGTGAAAGTTGGGTCATTCTGTTCAGCCATCCAGCTGATTTTACACCGGTTTGCACTTCAGAGTTCATGACCTTTGCATCAATGGAAAAACAATTCAATGCTGCAAATTGTAAACTGGTAGGATTATCCGTAGATGGGCTTTATAGCCATATTGCATGGCTGCGTACCATTAAAGAAAAGATTGAATACAAAGGAATGAAGAACGTAGAAGTAACATTCCCGCTGATTGAAGACATCACCATGGAGATTGCCGGAAAATATGGCATGATTCAGCCAGGTGAAAGCAACACAAAGGCTGTAAGGGCGGTATTCGTAATTGATCCGAAAGGTATTATCCGTACAATTATTTATTATCCATTAAGTCTTGGACGCAACTTCGATGAACTATATCGGGTAGTCATTGCGCTACAAACAGCTGATGAATTCAGTGTCGCTACTCCGGCCGACTGGAGACCGGGCGATGAAGTTATTGTCCCCACTGCCGGTTCTTGTGGTGTTGCCAAAGAAAGGATGGAAAGTAAAGCCGAAGACACGAAATGTTATGATTGGTTTTTCTGTACCAGAAAATTAGATAAAGAGACAATCTTGAGTAAAATTGTAAAGAAATAAAATCTCAAAAATAATGCGTGTATGTTTAGTAAAAGTTGACGAAATAAACTTTTGTCAGCTAATAAGCATACACGCAATTATTATACATTTAAATTTAGATTATGACAAAGAAAATTGCCATTCCGATGGAAAATGGGACATTATGCTCTCACTTCGGGCATTGTGAGTATTTTGTAATTGCCACCGTACAAAACAATCAAATTTCAGAAATAATTGAAAAAACGCCACCGGCACATGAACCTGGTTTATATCCGCGATGGATTGCTTCTTTTGGAGTTACCGATGTAATTGCCGGAGGAATGGGACAAAAAGCCATAGATTTATTTAATCAGCAAAATATCAATGCTTTTGTCGGAAGCCCAATAAAAGGAGCAAAAGAGATTATTGAAGATTTTTTAGCGGGAAACCTCTCCCTGAATGCAAACTACTGTAACCATGATGACCAACACGAACACACTTGCCAACACTGAGAGCCAAAAATACGAAGTCGATTCCCGATGCATGGATTGCCACTTCAATGCTTTTAATCGGTTATTATTTTCCTGATAAAATTAATTAAGTGAACCAGAAAACGAAAATTGCGATTGCAAGTGGCAAAGGTGGCACAGGAAAAACATTTATTTCCACCAACCTTTTTAATGTATTGCAAAAAAGAGACTTTAATATCGCTCTTGTAGATTGTGATGCAGAAGAACCCAATGACAGAGAATTTATAAGAGGTGAATTGCGAATTTCTCAGAAGGTTACCCAGAAGGTTCCTGTTATTGACGAATCAAAATGTACCTATTGCGGGAAATGCAAAGAGTACTGTAACTACAATGCTATCTTTTTTCTGAAAGACACAAAAATGATTAAAGTACTGGACGAGCTTTGTCACGGATGCGGAGCTTGTTCTGTTGCTTGCGGTGATAATGCTATAGTAGAAAAAGATGATATTTTAGGCTCTGTTAATCAGTATGGTGTTTCAAAAAACAGTGCTCTGATTGAAGCAAGAATGAACGTAGGGATATATTCTCCGGTCAATGTTATTAAGTCTGCTATTAAGGAAGCAAACGGGTTTGATATAATATTATTAGACTCGCCACCGGGCACATCCTGTCCATTTATTCAAACAGTTGCTACGGCTGATTATGTAGTTCTGGTCACAGAGCCCACTCCTTTCGGTTTAAGCGATCTAATGCAATCGGTAGATACACTGAAAAGCATGGACAAATCTTGTGGTGTAATAATAAACAGGGCTGATTTAGGGAATAAAGATATTTATGACTACTTGCAACTGGAAAATATCCCATTGCTGATGACTGTGCCATTTGATAAGAAAATTGCCGTTAGCTACTCAAATGGAGAGCTATTAACCAATTTGTATCCTGATTGGGACATAAAATTTAATCAGTTGTACGACACTATTATTGAACAATATGGAAATAGCAATCATTAGCGGAAAAGGTGGAACCGGGAAAAGCAGTATTAGTGCAGCATTTGCCACGCTGCAAAATGAAATAGTGTTGGCCGACTGCGATGTAGATGCTGCTAATCTCTATCTGTTATTCAATCCAGTCTGCGACGAAGAATATGCTTTTGTCTCCGGACAGAAAGCAGTAATAAATCAAGAGAAATGCGACAGCTGCGGAGTCTGTATTGAATACTGCCGATTTGATGCAATAGTTGAAAAGGATCATAAAGTCATCGTTCTTGAAACATTATGCGACGGCTGCGTATTGTGTTCGCGAATATGTCCACGTGAAGCCATTCATATTGTAAATGAGGACAAAAGCCGGATGTATGCCGGATATTTTCAAAACGGCAGGATGGTTTACGGGCGACTTGCACCCGGAGAAGAGAACTCCGGCCGGTTAGTCAATCTGGTTCGTGAAAAAGCAAAACAAATTGCAAAAGAAAACGGAATCCAAAACATCATTATTGACGGACCTCCGGGAATCGGATGCCCTGTAATCAGCACCATTACCGGGGTTGATGTTGTTGTCATTGTAACAGAACCGACTATGTCAGGACTTCACGATTTGAAACGAACACTTGAAATGACTGCCGGTTTCAAATTACGCACAAATGTGATTATCAACAAATTCGACATCAATACAGATATGACATCTCGAATTGAGACCTATTGCAATCAAAACGGCATACAAGTTATTGGTAAGCTACCATTTGATCCGCTAATAGTAGAAGCTATGGTCAATTGTCAGTCTATTACCGATTATGCCCCTGATTCGGATATCAGTTCCCTACTTAAAAATATATATTCAAAAA
>Ga0255347_1000505_pt1 | contig 71356 bp, 67 predicted proteins | sample wastewater_treat_2_FD_192479 | JGI IMG/M metagenome (GOLD analysis project Ga0255347, IMG submission 192479) | Wastewater microbial communities from Lulu Island WWTP, Vancouver, Canada - plant24 | ecosystem: Engineered > WWTP > Wastewater > Unclassified | place: Canada: Vancouver, British...
AAGTACATGGACATGCAGGAATACTACGACAGTCTGGATTCTTCGGAAAAGAAGACGGAAGCTGGTGCGGCTGCATGAAAATGACCGAAGGCCAATTTACACACTAAAATGGACTTGACAAAGCTGGTGCGGCTGCATGAAAATGACCGAAGGCCAATTTACACACTAAAATGGACTTGACATGCTAAAGGACTTTGCACATGTTACAGTGCATTGCACGGTGCAGCTCGAATCCACTTAAAAAAGGAGATGGCAGTCGGTGAAGATGCGGCGTGCACTCCTGTCCGTCTACGACAAGACCGGGATCGCCGAGTTCGCAAGATCGCTGGTTGAGCTGGGCTGGTCGCTATACGCCAGCTCCGGCACCTTTCGTCTTCTCAGGGGAGAGGGCATCGAGGCCGAGGAGACGGCCGAGATCATGGGGTATCCGAACCTCATGGGCGGACGCGTGAAGACCCTTCACCCGGCCATCTTCGGCGGGATCCTGGCCCGAAGAGAGAATCCCGCGGACATGAAAGAGATCGACGAGTTCTCCATACCGCTGGTGGACATGATCGTGTGCAACCTTCTCCCCTTCGAGCAGGCCGCCAGGGAGAGGCCCCCCCTGGACGAGCTCATAGAGCGCATCGACATAGGCGGAGCGTCAATGTTGAGGGCGGGGGCGAAGAACTACCGACACGTGGTGGTCGTCACGGAGCCCGGCGACTACCGGATGGTGACGGAGGAACTAAAGGCGGAGGGAGATGTCTCGCTGCCGACCAGGGAGCACTTGGCTATAAAGGCCTTCTCCGCGACGGCTTCGTACGACGGAAACGTCGCATTCGGGCTGAAGGAGGCCATCGGCTTCTCCGACCCGGACCTCCCGCCGATCATACCTCTCGGACTGAGACGACGGCTCCTCCTGCGCTACGGCGAAAACCCTCACCAGGAGGCGGCCCTCTACCTCCCGCCGCTGGCCGAGCTTCCCTGGGAGCAGCTCTCCGGCAGGCTGCTCTCGTACAACAACATACTCGACGTCGACTGCGCCATGCGCGGATGCGCGATGCTCCAGGGTGACTGCGGGGCCCTGGTGGTGCAGCACGCGTCCCCGTGCGGCATGGCCATCGGGAGGACCCCTCTCGAGGCTTACGGGCGAGCGCACGACTGCGACCCTGTCTCCGCCTACGGCGGCGTGGTCGGCATATCGAGAAGAGTGGATGTGGAGACGGTCCGCGCCCTCGTCGACAGGTTCGTAGACGTGCTGGTCGCACCAGGGTACGACGATGCGGCTCTTGCCCTGATCTCGGAGAAAAAACCCGCCCTCCGCGTGCTCAGGTGGAAGGGGGGCAGGGTGCTTCAGTACCAGATCACCGGCACCTGGAGCGGCTTCCTTGTGCAGGAGGACGCCCTCCCCCCTCTTCCGGACATCCGCAGGGAGAGCGCGTGGATAGGCAGGCCGCGCCCCGACCTTGAGAAGGACCTCCTGCTGGCGTGGAGGGCTGCCGCCCTGTCGAAGAGCAACGCGGTCGCGGTGGTGAAGGACGGCGCGTCCGTGGGAATCGGGGGCGGATTCTGCAACAGGCTTCACGCGGTGGACTTCGCGCTGAGACTGGCGGGCGACAGGTCCAGGGGCGCCGTGCTGGGCTCGGACGCCTTCTTCCACCTCCCTGACGCGATCGAGCTGGCCGCCGACGCGGGGATAACCGCCATCATCCAGCCAGGGGGCTCCATAAGGGACGAGGAGGTCTTCACGGCGGCGGAGAAGCGCGGGCTGTCCATGTTCATCAGCGACAGGCGCACGTTTCGTCACTGAAGAGGGGAGGGCTTGAGCCCTCCCCTCTTTTCCGGTCATCTCGCGACTATCCGCACAGCCTCTTTCGTCTCGTGGACCTGCCGCCAGGTCTTTATCGGAAGGCCCCAGATCTTGATGAAGCCAACAGCGGCGGTGTGATCGAAGCCGTCCTTGTCGGAGTAGGTCGCCAGAGTCTCGCTGTAGACCGACTTGGGAGACTTCATGCCCCTTACGACCGCCATCCCCTTGTAAAGCCGGACCTTGACCGTGCCGTTGACGTACTGCTGGGTCTCGTCTATGAAGGCGTTGATCGCGTCCTTGAGGGGTGAGAACCAGTACCCCTCGTAGGTCAGCTCGCCGAACTTCGCCTCCAGCTCCTTCTTGGCGGCCAGGGTCTTCTTGTCGAGGGTAAGAGTCTCCAGCGCGCGGTGCGCGTTAATGAGGGTGATAGCCGCGGGGCACTCGTAGACTTCGCGGCTCTTGAACCCGACCAGCCTGTCTTCCACCATGTCTATCCTGCCCACCCCGTGCCTTCCCGCCTGTTCGTTCAGCCTGGCCACCAGGGTGGGGCCGTCCATGTGGACTCCGTCGATCGCCACCGGGATTCCGTTCTCGAACTGAATCTCGACATGCTCCGGGTGGTCAGGTGCCTCCTCGGGCTCGCAGGTGAGGGCGTAGGCGTCGTAGGGAGGCTCGTTCCACGGGTCCTCGAGTATTCCGCACTCTATCGACCGCCCCCAGATGTTGTCGTCGATGCTGTACGGCGAGGCGTGTGTGGCCTGCACGGGTATGCCGTGAGCCTGGGCGTACTCCATCTCCGCCTCGCGCGAGAAGCGCCAGTCGCGCACTGGCGCAAGAACCACCAAGTCCGGCTCGAGCGCGTTGGAGCAGACCTCGATCCTGACCTGGTCCTGCCCCTTGCCGGTGCACCCGTGGGCGATCGCGACCGCCCCCTCCTTCTTCGCTATCTCGACCAGCACCTCCGCGATGAGCGGGCGCGACAGGGCCGAGTTAAGCGGATAGACGCTCTGGTACATACCGTTGGCCTTCAGCGACGGCCACACGAACTGCTCCACGAAGCGCTTCTTGAGGTCCAGCACGTAGGCCTTCTCGGCACCGGTCCTGAGTGCCTTGCTCTTCGCGGCCTCCAAGTCCACAGCCTGCTGTCCCACGTCCGCGGTCATCGTGATGACGTCGTATCCCTGCTCCTTAAGCCACACCACCGCCACCGAAGTATCCAGCCCTCCGCTGTATGCTAGCACTACCTTTCCTTTCTTGGACATCCCGATCCCTCCCGTTGTAGTCAACAAAAAAAACTCGCCCCCGATACAGGGACGAGTTTCATAAAACCCGCGGTACCACCCAATTTGACGGCAAGGCCGTCCTCTCCATCAGTCTCTACTTGGCCAGGGCCTTTCTTCGAGACCGGCTCGGGGGCTCTATTCCTCCGTCATCCGCCGGGGAGGCTCTCAGCCTAGTCCCCCCCTCTCTGTCGCGGTGCAGCGGAGTACTCCTCCCCGTCATCGCCGTGCATATCACGATGGTGGGTATTATACCCGGCACGAAACATTTGTCAAGCGTTTTAGTTTCTGTTACTTAAAGTTTATTTTTTCCAGCCCCCCGGACGCCAGCACGTCGATCGACGGGAAGTGAGTCATGTCCATGTGCACCGGGGTGACCGACACCTGCCCGTTGGCGACGGCCCACACGTCGCTGCCCTCCTCCAGTCTGTCCTCGACCCGCCCGGAGACCCACCAGCACTCTCGCCCTGCGGGGTCCTTGATCCGGTTGACCTTGCCCCGGTACAGGCGAACCCCCTTTCGCGTGATCCTCAGCCCTTCGAGCTCGGCAACGGGGAGGTTCGGGACGTTCACGTTCAGAAGGACCCCCTCGGGAAGGGGAGAGTCGCCCAGGTGGTCCACGATGTGCCCCGCGACCATCGCCGCCGTCGCGTAGTGCGGCCCTGCCCCGCCCTCCCTGATGTCCAGCGAGAAGGCCAGGGAGGAGTGCCCGTGTATCAAGCCCTCCATGGCGGCCGAGACGGTGCCGGAGTAGGTCAGATCGTCCCCCAGGTTGGGCCCGCTGTTTATCCCCGACAGCACCAGGTCGGGCTCGGGCATTATCTCCTCGAGGCCGAGCAGCACGCTGTCCGAGGGCGTCCCGTCGCACGCGTAGGCCCGGCAGTTGGCCGGATAGTGGGCCGACTGGACCTCCCACAGGCGAAGCGGCCTGTTAAGGGTGATCGCATGTCCGACGCTGCTCCTCTCTCTGTCCGGCGCCACTACGACGCACTCGTTCCCCCTCCCTGCGAAGAAGGAGGCGAGGGCGATTATCCCCGGTGCGTAGACCCCGTCGTCGTTGGTGATCAGCAGTTTCATCCCCGGCCTCCCCTAGAAGAGCATCAGTCTCAGGAAGAACATCACTATCGGCCCCATTATTGCCTGCACCACTCCAAGGGCCATCAGTATGATCAGCACGAAGAAACCGTACCTCTCCAGCCAGAAGTAGTGAGCGAGCATGCTTCGGGGGATCAGCGGGTACAGCAACTTCGATCCGTCGAGGGGAGGGATCGGGATCAGGTTGAACACGGCCAGCCCGAGGTTGATGAGGATCATCAGCAGGACGAATTGCCTGACCGTCGGGTTCGCCAGGAACAGGTCCGGGAAGTAGCGCGCAGCCGCGCCGAAGACGAAGGCGGTGAGGAAGTTTCCGGACACTCCGGCTATGGAGACCAGCAGCATGTCCCTGCGGGGTTTTTTAAAGTAGCGCGGGTCCACGGGTACCGGCTTCGCCCACCCGAACCTGAACACCAGAAGCATCAGGGCCCCCACCGGATCCAGGTGATGCAGCGGGTTCAACGACAGCCTCCCGGCCCTCTTCGCCGTGGGGTCTCCAAGCAGGTACGCCATGTACCCGTGGCAGAATTCGTGGAATGTAATGGCCCACAGCACCGCGGGCACGCTCAACAGCAGATCGGCCAGACCTGGCATTCTCAGCAAGACAGTCACTCTCCTCGTTCTCTTTTCGATGTACCCGCGGCAGAGCCGTACAGGCGCTTTACAACGGGAAGTGATTCAGCACGTACTCAATCTCTTCCTCCCTGGTCCGCAGCTCCTCGTCAAGGCGCAGAAGACGCAGTTTCCGCAATATCACCCCGATGCGCGGGTTCGGCGCGTAGCCCAGCTTCAGCAGATCGGCCCCTGCCAGCAGGGGTTGGACCGAGTGAAGCCTGGTCAGGTAGGTCAAGAGTCTCCTCCTGACCCTCCACCTCTCCGTGGCCGCGCTCCAGAAGAGGGCCTCCACGGGAGCGTGTCCATCCAGAAACTCTGCGATGGCGGAGTTCGATGGACCCGATCTACCCCCCAGCTCGTGCTCGGCGGCCCTGAGCCCCGTGATGCATTTTACTACAAGGTTTCGCTCGAAGTCGGAGAGATGAAGCCTGTCCAGGGCGGAGACCCGGGTATTCTCGGGGGACTCCATCAGGAGCGCCGAGAAGAAGGCCAGCCACTGGCGACCCTTGAAGTCGGGGAAGCCGCGCGAGATCCTGGCCAGGAAGGCGCCAAGCCTGCGAAAGGTGCGCCTGCTGGAGTCGCCGAACCTGATCCCCGGGAAGAGGACGTCCCACGCGCCGAGCTCCCCCATTCGCCTGGCGGCGGCCCACGGGTACTTCTCGCTGAACGACAGTTCAAGCTCGCTTCTCAGGCGAAACCCGGACAGGCGGACGAGGAGTCCGCCGCGAATGCAGCTCCTGACCAGCCTGAGGGTGTTGTCCTCCATCGCCAGGCCGAGTCGCTGCTCCAACCGCACCGCGCGTATCACCCGCGTGGGGTCCTCGACGAAGCTGAGGTTGTGAAGGGTCTTGAGCGTCCTCCGGGCGAGATCCTGCCTGCCCCCGAAGTAGTCGACCAGCACGCCGCGGGTGGAGGGGTTGATCGACACCGCCATCGCGTTCACCGTGAAGTCCCTGCGGTACAGGTCGTGCTTCAGGGAGCCGCTGAATACCTTCGGCTGGGCGACCGGGAATTCGTAGAACTCTCTCCTGGCCGTGGCTATGTCCACCTTCAGGCCGCCGGGAAACGATATGGTCCCGGTCTTGTACCGCTCGTGGACCGACACCCTGAACCCGTCCTTCTCGAAGCTCCTCAGCAGACGAACGGCATCCCCCTCCACCACTATGTCCAGGTCGAGATTCTCCCTGCGCAGGAGAAGGTCGCGCACTATGCCTCCCACGATGAAGGCCCTCATACCCAGCTTCTCCGCCCGGCCTCCCAGCGCCGCGAGCACGTCCTTCTGCCTCTGGGCGAGCTGTTCGTCGAGGAGCACGGTGATATCCTCCATCCAGGGCAGCTCCGGCGCCGTCCTTCGCTCCTCTGCGGGAAGGAAGAGCGGGTACAGGGCCTTGACCAGGTCGGTCCTGGTGATGATCCCGACTATCCTCCCCTCGTCGACCACGGGCAGCCTGCCGATGCTGTGCATGACGAACAGGCGGTGGACCTCCCTGATCGACGCCCCCCTCGGGACGGTCATTATCCCCTCGGTCATGAACTCGCGGATCAGGGTCTTGCCGAACCCGTGAAGGTGGGCCTTGTCCAGGTCCTTCCTCGTGATCATGCCGAGCGTGTTCTTGCCCTTGACCACCGGAAGGGCCGAGTGACCGTAGCGCAGCATTGTCCTGTAGGCGTCGTCGACGAGGGAGTCGGGGGGGACCACCATGACGGGGGAGGTCATTATGTCGCCGGCGGTCAGGGATGGTTTTATCGCGCCCGACAGCAGGTGCTCCATCTCCTTCACGAGCGGCAGAGGCTTGGTATTTTGAAGGGTCACGGAGGCGGCCTGGGGATGTCCTCCGCCTCCCAGCGGAGCCAGGAAGGCGGCCACGTCGAGCACGTCCTCGAAGCTCCGCCCCACCAGGTAGGTCCTGTTGTCCATCTTCACCGCTGCTATGGCGACGTCGGCCTCGAAGTAGTCGCGAAGGCGGTGGACGAACAGGGACAGGCCGTCCACGTACTCAGGGTAGGACACCGCCGAGAAGACCGTCTTGGCCCCGTTGATGAAGCGCTCCCAGGCGTTCTCGACCAGCAGATCCAGCAGGCGCCTCTCCGGCGCGGACAGCGACATCTCTATGAAGGAGGGGATGGAGGCGATGTCGCCTCCCAGCTCCTTCAGGCGCGAGACGGCCGCGAAGTCCCGCGAGGTAGTCCCGCCGAACGTGAGGCCCCCCGTGTCCTCGTAGATGCCGGTGGCGAACAGGGTGGCCTCGTGGGGCGCTATCGGGACGCCCCTCTCCAGCAGCATCTCCACCATGAGGGTGGTGCAAGCGCCCAGCGGCTCTATTACGACCCTCTTGCCGTCGATATCGTCGCTCGAGGGGGGGTGGTGATCGTATACGTGCACCTCGACGCTCCTCTTGCCGAGCAGGGAGGCGAACGGGCCGATCCTCGACCTGGACCTCGCGTCCACAACCACCAGGAGCGTTATCTCGTCGAACTTCACCTTCCGCGGAGTCAGTACGGTCCAGCGGGAGGCGTTCTTCTTCAGGAACTCGCGGACGGTTCGCCCGGCGGAGCCGGAGAGGCACAGCTTCGCGTCTGGGTAGAGCCTTGATGCGGCCACCATGCTCGCGAGGGAGTCAAAATCGCTGCCCATGTGGCTGGTGATGACTTTCATGTCCGCAGCTCCCCGAGCATCTCCAGCCTCTCCTCCCACCGCAGGCGGCGCACCCTCTCGATGCACGGGCCACGGGCGGCAACCCCCGCGGCCAGCATCGGAAACAGGCTCTCGAGGGTGAAGAAGGAGAGCTGGAGGAGAGGCCCGCAGGCGGTCTCGCCCCGGACGACCAGGGGACGCGCCGCCAGGCGTCCGTCCTCGAGAAGGTCGAGGTAGCGCCTCAGCCCCTCCTCCCCGTCGAAGGCCACGGCGCAGCGGACCAGCCGGCTCGCCCTCCTGAAGAGCGCGGCCAGGCTCTCGGCCCGCGATATCATCTCCTCGACGGTTCCGCCGTTGTCGACCTCGTAGGTCGCCAGCCGCCTCTTCTCCTCGGCGGGGAGCAGGAAGGACTCCCTGCGAGCTATCTCCCCCTCGGTCCACCCCCGCGCGCTGTTGCGCTCGACGCGCCGCTCCGCCGGGGCGGAGACGTAGACAGTCGCATCCACCCACCAGGGCACCCCCACCTCGAACAGCAGGGGGATCTCGGCCACCACCCATCCATCCAGGGCGGCCGCCATCCTCTCCATCTCGTCCATGACCGCCGGGTGCACCAGGTCGCACAGGCGGCGGTATTCGACGGCGTCGACGAACGCCCTGTCCGCGACCCTTCCCGGCAGCACGGCGCCTCTTTCGTCCAGGATGCCCTCCCCCCACAGGGATACGGCGCCGGAGACGATCTCCGGGCGGCGCCAGGCCTCGCGCACTATGGCGTCCGCATCGATGACCGACGCCCCGGCCCGCCTCCAGCAGGCCGTCAGTGTCGATTTACCAGCCCCAACGTCTCCTGTTACCGCCGAAACCAGCATGAGGCCTCTCCTCCTCGCCCCTGTCGTCGACCGTCTTGAACTTGTCCGGGACCTCCCACAGGAAGCGCGACAGGCCGTTCCTGAAGGTCGTTCCGAACAGCCTTCGAGAGCGAGCCCCCGACAGGTACAGGCGCTCCTCTGCCCTGGTCATGCCGACGTAGCACAGCCTACGCTCCTCCTCCATGCTCTCCCGGTCCTCGAGACACTTGAAGTGAGGGAACACCGCCTCCTCCATGCCGACCAGGAAGACCACCGGAAACTCCAGCCCCTTCGCCGCGTGCATGGTGAGCAGGTTCACCGCGGCCCCGTCCCCGAAGTTGACCGCCTCGAGGTCGGTGAAGAGGGCCGCCTCCGCCAGCATCTCCGACAGGCTCCCTCCGGTCGGGACTATCGACCTCAGCTCGCGGATGTTCTCCGCCCGCTCCTCCCACCCCTCCGGGTCGCCCCTTCGCAGCTCCTCCTCGTACCCGACGACGTCGAGTATGTAGATCAGCACGTCGTTGAGATCCTCGGACTTCTGCAGGATCCGCGTCATGTGGCCGGCGAGCTGCCTGAAGCCCTCCCCCGCCTTGCCCGGTATTGATTTGTCGGAGGCCGCCCGGCTCCAGAACTCCTCCGGGGGGAGCCCGGCGGACGAGTCGATGACGGCTTGGACCTTCTCGAGAGACTTCTTCCCCAGCCCGCGAGCCGGGATATTGGCGATGCGGGAGAGGGAGACCCTGTCGGACGGGTTTACCGCCGCCCTTAGGAAGGAGAGGACGTCCTTGACCTCCTTGCGCTCGTAGAAGGCCGTCCCCCTCACCACACGGTAGGGGAGCCTGCCCTCGAGGAACTTCTGCTCGTAAACTCGGCTCATCGCGTTTATCCTGTAGAGCACCGCGATGTCTCCGTATCCGTACCCCTCGCGGTCGTGCAGGCGGCGTATCTCCCCTGCCAGGAAGTCCGCCTCCTCGTACTCGCTCCTGCCGTACATGGCGTAGATCTTCTCCCCCATGTTGCGGGCGGTCCAAAGGTCCTTCTTGCGGCGCGTCGAGTTGCCGCGTATAAGCGCGTTGGCGCCCCCCAGTATGTTGCCGGACGACCGGTAGTTCTGGTCCAGCACCACCACCCTGGCGGACGGGAAGTCCTTCTCGAAGTTCAGTATCATGCCCATGTCGGCCCCTCGCCAGCCGTAGATGGACTGGTCCGGGTCGCCCACGACCATGATGCGGTTCCCCTCCCCGACGAGCCTGCGAAGGAGCAGGTACTGGGGGCGGTTGACGTCCTGGTACTCGTCCACAAGGATCCACGACAGGCGATCCCGCTCCCTCCTCCTGAGCTCCTCGTCGCGGGAGAGCATCTCCAGGGGGAGGAGCAGCAGGTCGTCGAAGTCCACGGCGTTCTGCCTCCTGAGCTCCTTGCCGTAGGCCGCGAAGATGTCGCCGTAGACCCCCTCCAGGAGGGGGGAGTCAGCCCGGTTCTCGTTCTTTACTGTCGAGATCCTCTCCAGGACCGAGGGTGCCTCGAACTGCTTCGAGTCCAGGCCGAGGTTCTCCACGATCTCCCTGACGAGAGAGCGGCAGTCGTTGCGGTCGAAGACCGCGAAACCCTCCTGCAGGCCCGCCAGAGGCAGAAGGGAGCGGTTGCGGAACAGGAAGCGCAGGCCGAAGGAGTGAAAGGTGGAGACCTGCATATCGCCGCCGCGCCCGGGAAGGAGGCCCTTCACGCGCTCCTTCATCTCGTTGGCGGCCTTGTTGGTGAAGGTGACGGCGAGGAAGTCCCACGGCCTGGCCCTGCCGGAGGCTACGAGGTACGCGATCTTGTGAGCCAGGACCCTCGTCTTGCCGCTCCCCGCGCCCGCGAGGACCAGCAGGGGACCGTCGCAGTAGCTGACCGCCTCCCTCTGGCGCGGGTTCAGCTTCTCCAGTATCTCCCGCTCCTCCGGAAGGACCGGGGCAGCGCCCTCTCCTTCAGCGTACATTCGCCCTCTTCTCCCTGGCCTTGAACCTGATGAAGTCCACCCATTCGGCTATCCCGGCCCCGGATATCGAGTCCGTCCTGAACACCGGGACGCCGGGGTTCAACCTCTCGACGTCGGCGTCGAACATGCCCGTGTCGAACGAGAGATGGGGCAGCAGGTCCGTCTTCGTCAGCAGCACGGCCTTGGCCGAGGCGAACAGGAAGGGGTACTTCAGCGGCTTGTCCGCCCCCTCCGGAGCGCTCAGGACAGCTACCTTGAAGTCCTCTCCCAGGTCGAACTCCGCCGGACAGACGAGGTTGCCCACGTTCTCGACGAACAGCACGTCCAAGGTGTCCAGCGGGAGCGAATCCATCGCCCTCTCCACCACGTTGGCCTCCAGGTGGCAGCCGCCCCTGGTGTTTATCTGCACCACGGGGACGTCCAGGCGCGCCATCCGCTCGGCATCCCTGTCGGTGGCCAGATCCCCCTCGATCACGGCCATGGCAAGGCCCGCATTCAGCGCGGTCCTTTCGAGCAGGGTGGTCTTGCCGCTGCCGGGCGAGCCTATGATATTCACCATGAGAAGCCCCATACGGGCATTCCTCTCCCTGATGGATGACGCGAATTTCTCGTCCTCGGCCATTACCGACTGTTGAAGTGTGATTATCCTGTTCACGGCGCCTCTACCTCCACCGATTGAATTTCAAGCTCCATGCCGGAGACGGTCTCGCGCCTGAAGGAGCCGCACAGCGGGCAGACCCCGGTCTCCTCGGCCCAGACAGAACCGCACTCCCCGCACCTCCAGGAGAGGGGGACCTCCTCTATCTCAAGGGCCGCCCCCGAGAGGGGGGTGTCCTTCACCAGGGTCTCGAAGGCGAACCGGAGCATCTCGGGGAAGACCTGGCGAAGGGCGCCGACGCGGAGGTTCACCACCCTCACCGCTCCCCACCCCTCCTCCTCGCACTTCTTGACGAGCGCCGACACGATTGCGTCGGCCAGCGACAGCTCGTGCATCACCGATCCCCTCTTCCAGTGAGAAAAGGACCCTTTCGGGTCCCTTTCGTACTGTTCGAAACGAGGGCCGCGAGGAACCGCATCCGCCGCCTCACTCCGTGGGCTCGAGGAGCCCGTAACCCCCGTCTTTTCTCTTGTAGACGACGTTTACTCCGCCGTACTCCGCGTTCTTGAACAGGAAGAACTCGTGTCCCAGGAGCTCCATCTGCATGGTGGCCTCCTTCGCGCTCATCGGCCGGAGCGGGAAGCGCTTGACCCTGACTATGTCCTCCACCGGCGGAATGGGGAGCTCGGGCTCCACCGCCGTGATCTCGAAGGAGACGTCGTGGGTCTTGAGCTGCGCCCTGTCCTTGAGGTAGCTCTTGTGCCTCTTGATCTGGCGCTCAAGGTTCTTGAGCGCCTGGTCGAAGGCCTTCCTCATGTCCGAGTCATTCTCCTGCCCCCTCATGATTACCCCGTTCGCGTTGGAGGTGATTTCCACGGTGTACAGGCCCCGCCCGAAACTGACGACGATCTGGCTGTCTATGATGCGGTTGAAAAACCTCTCCAGCTTGGACATCTTGCTCTCCATGTAGTCCTTCAGATCATCCTTCATGTCGACTCCGCGGGTCACGAAACGTATGTCCATGCTACCCCCTCCAATCAGACTCGTAGTGTGATATTATTCTAGCACCCGGGAAAGGGAAGGGCAAGAAAACCCGGCACGATAAAAAAACCGCAGGCCCGCGGCGCGGGCAAGGAGGCGATGTTCATGCATGTGTCGGCCAGGGCCCGAAACATGGAGCCCTCCGCGACTCTCGCGGTCTCCGCCAAGGCTAAGAGCCTGAAGCGGGAGGGGAAACCGGTCGTATCTTTCGGCGCGGGGGAGCCCGATTTCAACTCTCCGCCCTCCGCCATCAGGTATGCGGAGGAGGCGATGCGAGGCGGCCAGACTCACTACACCCCTGGCGCGGGAATACCCGAGCTCAGGGAGGCGGTCTGCGCCTACTACAAGGATAGATTCGGCCTGGAGTACAAGCCCGCGGACGTGGTGATCGGGGCCGGGGCGAAACCCCTGCTGTACGAGGCGCTGGGCTGCCTGATCGATCCCGGCGACGAGGTGATTGTCTTCACCCCGGCCTGGGTGAGCTACGTCGAGCAGATCCGCTTCTTCGACGGCAAGGCCGTCCTGGTCGACACTTCGAACAACTCGTTCATACCGCGGATCGAGGATGCCAGGAGGGCGGTCACGAACAGGACCAGGGCGATGATAATCAACACGCCGAACAACCCCACCGGCGCGGTGTACGACAGGGATTCTCTCGCGTCTCTGGCGAAGCTCGCCGTGGAGCGGGACATAACAATACTCTTCGACGAGATATACGAGAGACTGGTCTACGGCGACTCGGTCCACCACCAGGTCCTGAACCTGGTCCCGGAGGCGCGGGACCGCACGATCATAATCAACGGGGTCAGCAAGGCGTTCGCCATGACGGGCTGGCGGATTGGCTACGCGCTCGGCCCGTCCGGCATAATGGGCTACCTGAACGACCTGCAGGGGCATATCACGTCCAACGCCTGCTCCGTCGCCCAGTGGGCCTCCCTCGGCGCGCTGAGGGAGGCGGAGGCGGACGTGGTCGCCATGCACGGCGCCTTCAGCCGCAGACGCGACCTCATAGTCGACCTGATGAGGGAGATGCCCGGAGTAACCTTCACCGAGCCCAACGGGGCCTTCTACGTCTGGTTCAACGTGGAGGGGCTGATAGGGAGGTCGTGGAGAGGCGAGATCATAGTCGACGACGCGGCCTTCTGCAGGATACTGCTCGACTCCAAGTACGTGGCGCTCGTCCCGGGAAGCGCGTTCATGGCGGGCGGCAACGTGCGCGTCTCCTACGCGAACTCCGAGGAGGAGATTCGCGAGGGCATGCGCCGACTCAGGGAGTTCCTCGAAGAGATCGACTGACGCAGTGAAAAGGGGGGGCCTCGAAAGGCCCCCCCTTTTTTACTATCTTCCGTCCAGGACCTCCGGGTTCACCACCGCCGAGGGTCTCCGCCCCTCCAGCGCCGCGAGCAGGTTCTCGACGGCCAGCCTCGCCATGGACTCCCTGGTCCTTACAGTGGCGCTGCCGAGGTGCGGTATGGTCGTGACGTTCTTCAGGGTCAGCAGCGGCTCGTCCAGCGGCACCGGCTCGATGTCGAACACGTCGAGGCCTGCGCCGGCTATCCACCCCTCGGAGCAGGCCCGGTACAGGGCCCGCTGGTCCACTACCGGGCCGCGCGACGTGTTTATCAGGTATGCGGTCTTTTTCATGGAGCGCAGGGTACTCTCGTTGAACAGTCCGCGGGTCTCGTCGCTGAGCGGACAGTGAATCGAGATGAAGTCGCTCCTCGCGAGAAGCTCCTCGAACGCGACCCTCCTGGCGCCGAGCTCCCGCTCCGCCTCCTCCCTCGGGGAGCGGTTGACATACAGGATCTCCATGTCGAACCCCCTGGCCCTCCGAGCCACAGCCTGACCGATCTTGCCCATGCCGTATATTCCGAGGACGGCTCCGGACACGTCGGCGCCGAGAAGCAGGTTCGGCTGCCAGGTCACCCACTCTCCCGACCTCAGGAACTCGTTCCCCTCGACCAGCCTGCGCGCGCTCGCAAGCATGAGGGTGAAGGCTATGTCCGCCGTGGCGGCGGTGAGCACGTCCGGCGTGTTGGTCACGACCACGCCCCTGTCGGTCGCGGCCCGCACGTCGATGTTGTCGTAGCCGACCGCGTAGTTGCTGACCACCTTCAATCCGGGGCAGAGCGAGAGGAGCTCGTCGTCTATCCTGTCCGACAGGGTCGCGAGCAGGCCGTCCGCGGCCGCGGCCTTCCGCAGCAGCTCGCTCCTTTCGACCGGGCGGTCCTCCTCCCACACCTCGTACTCCACCCTGCCATCCAGCAGTTTCATGCCGGAATCCTGGATCCTTCGCGTGACGTAGACCTTCGGGAGAGTCATCCTGTACACCTCCATGCCGTCCAGGCCGAGGCTCGGCCTACTCCTCCATTATCTCCTTCTCCTTGACCTTGAGGACCTCGTCGACCCTCTTAATGAACTCGTCGGTTATATCCTGCACTTCCTTGGTGAATTTTTTGAGGTCGTCCTCGCTGATCTCGGAGCCCTTCTCCTTCTTCTTCAGGACCTCGTTGGAATCCCTGCGGATGTTTCTCAGGGCCACCCTTCCCTCCTCGGCATACTTGCCAACGAGCTTCGTGAGCTCGACCCTCCTGTCCCTGGTGAGCTCGGGCAGGTTGACCCGGATGATCTCCCCGTCGCTCTGCGGGGTCACCCCCAGGGACGAGGCCAGTATGGCCTTCTCGACCATCTTGAGCGTGCTGCGATCGAACGGGGCGATCGCGATCTGGCGTCCCTCCGGGATCGATATCGTCGCGACCTGTTTAATCGGGGTGGGCGTCCCGTAATAGTCCACCTTGATGTCGCTGACCAGTCCGGGGTGCGCCCGGCCCGTCCTTATGGCCAGGAATTCGGTGTCGAGGTGCTCGATTACCCTCTCCATTCTCTCTCTCATCTCTTTAAGCTCGGTCCTAGGCATTACGGTATCCTCCTTCAATCCAGGGTATTTCCCCGCGCAGGCGGGGTCACTCGGAGACTACTGTGCCGATATCCTTGTCCAAAACCAGAAAATCCTTCAGGTTGCCCTTCTTGAGCATGTTCATGACGACGATGGGGATCGAGTTCTCCATGCACAGCGAGAAGGCCGCCGCATCCATGACCTCCAGCCTGCGTCCCAGGGCCTCCATGTAGGTGAGGCGGTGCAACAGTACCGCCTCCGGATGCTTCCTAGGATCCGCACTATATATACCATCTACCTTGGTCGCTTTCAATAGGCAGTCGGCGCCGGTCTCCGCCGCCCTCAGGGCCGCCGCCGTGTCGGTTGAAAAGTATGGCGACCCGGTGCCGGCGGCGAAGATCACGATCCGCCCCTTCTCGAGGTGCCGAAGCGCCCGGCGGCGGATGTAGGGCTCGGCCATCTGCCTCATCTCGATCGCGGTCTGCACCCTGGTCGGGACCCCGCACTTCTCGAGCACGTCCTGCAGGCAGAGGGCGTTCATGACAGTGGCCAGCATGCCCATGTAATCCGCCTGGGAACGTTCCACCCCGAGGGCCTCGAGGTCCCTCCCCCTCAGCATGTTACCTCCCCCGACGACCATGGCGATCTGCACCCCGGCCCGCGCCACCTCGACAATCTCCGTGCCGATTCTTCGGACGGCATCCAGGTCGAAGCCGAACGCCTGGTCGCCTGCAAGTACTTCTCCGGAGAGTTTCAATAGGATTCGTTTGTATTTCAAATTTTCCCGCTCCTTTCCGGGTTTTCGGGCATGAAAAAGGCGAGGCCCTGGGCCCCGCCGTTATTTCGAGAAATTCTACTCCCCTATGGAGAATCGAGAGAAGCGCCTGACCACGATGTTCTCGCCGAGCTTTGCTATCACCTCGACGATGAGATCCTTGATCTTTTTATCGCCGTCGCGTATCCATGCCTGCTCGAGCAGGCAGTTGATCTCGTAGAACTTGTTTATCTTTCCGTCGGCAATCTTGTCCACGATGTTCGCCGGCTTGCCCTCCTCCAGGGCCTGCTGCCTGTAGATCTCGCGCTCCCTTTCCAAGACGTCCGAGGTGACCTCCTCGGGGGTAAGGAACTGCGGGGCGGCAGCGGCTATGTGCATGCAGAGTTCGTGCCCCAGCTCCTGGAACTCGTCGGTCTTCGCGACGAAATCCGTCTCGCAGTTGAGCTCGATTATCGTCCCGAGCTTGCCGTTGGTGTGTATGTAGGAGAAAATCCTCCCGTCCGCGGCGGTCCGGGATGCCTTCTTCGCCGCCTTCGCAAGCCCCTTCTCGCGGAGATAGTCGATGGCCTTCTCGATGTTTCCCGCATTCTCGACCAGGGCGTTCTTGCAGTCCATCATTCCGGCGCCCGTCCGCTCGCGGAGCTCCTTTACAATGCTTGCGCTTATTTCCATAACATGCTAGCCTCCTGTTCAGTAAGAAAAATCATTCCGACAAAGTCGCGCCGTTTTAATCCTCTTCGTCGGGGCTGTCGTATGCCTCGTGCAGGCGCTCCTTTTTGTCGATGAGGCTGACTTCCGGCTCGGCATCATCGCCAGCCTCCGCCTTTTCGAGGATCGCCGCGTCCTCGCCCTGCTTGCCCTCGATGAAGGCGTTGGCCATGAGTCCGGCGACGAGCTTTATGGCGCGGATGGCGTCGTCGTTCCCGGGGATGGGAAAGTCGATGACCTCGGGGTCGCAGTTAGTGTCCACGATCGCAATCACGGGGACGCCCAGCTTCCTGACCTCGAGGACGGCGTTCTCCTCCCTCCTCGGATCGATGAGGAAGACAGCATCCGGGATGTTCTTCATGTTCGTTATTCCCTTGAGGTTTTTCTCGAGCTTGGCCAGCTCTTTGCGAAGGATTATTATCTCTTTTTTCGGAAGGTCGCCCCAGGCGGACTCGTCCTCCATCCTGCGCAGCTCCACCATCCTGGCGACGCGCTTGCGTATGGTGGCGAAGTTCGTCAGAAGGCCTCCGAGCCAGCGCTGGTTTATGTAGAACTGCCCGCAACGCTCGGCCTCGTCCTTGATGGTATCCTGGGCCTGGCGCTTGGTGCCCACGAACAGAAGCGTACCGTTGTTTCTTGCTACCTCCCTGACGTAGTCGTAGGCCTTCTCAAGGCCGCGGACTGTCTTCTGAAGGTCGATGATGTAGACGCCGTTGCGCTCCGTGAAGATATACGGCTTCATCTTGGGATTCCAACGACGGGTCTGGTGTCCGAAGTGGACTCCGCACTCCAAAAGTTGCTTCATACTGACGACTGCCAAAATAACCCCTCCTGTATACTGATGGTTTTCCCTCCACGACCATCTTTCAAGCCGGGAGCCCCCGAGTGGGGCACCCCCCGGCCCGTCAGGCCGTGTGTGTGATGAGGACGTGTGATTATAACATAAATGCCGGTTGACCATCAACTTCTATTGAAGTAATATACCCTGTATGGGAATCACAGTGAAAAGAATTGGGGGTAGACTGGCAATGTCAAAGGACTCTCTGATCGAAAAACTCGACAACCTGCCCAAGGAGAAGAAGGCGCTGTTGAACCGCCTCCGTCGCGTCGAGGGGCAGCTGCGTGGCATACAACGCATGATCATCGAGGAAAAACAGTGCTACGACATCCTGTTGCAGCTATCCGCCGCCAGGAAGGCCATGCAGAAGGCCTGCATCGAGATTCTGAAGAACTACCTGCAAAAGTGCGTCCACGAGGCTCAATCTCCCGACTTCGACAACCTCGAGAAGCTCGTGGAGGCCCTGATCGAACTATCCCCTTCGAAGGGCGGCCAGCCCGACGACGAGGAGTGACAAACTCGATTCAGACAGAGCGGCCGCCTGCGGGAAACCCAGCTTCCCCGTGGCGCCCGGAGGATTCCCCTTACTGCTGCTCCCTTCCGGGCCTGACAGGATTCGGAGGCCTCCGCCGCACGGGACTGGATTCCCCGCAGGCGGTCGCTCGCGCATTGCCGCGATGCAAGCATTATTATAACACGGGCCGCCCCCGGTTGCCACGGGAGAAGGTGACTATCGTGACGCCGAACCCTCCCTCCCCCATCTCGCCGAGCCTATAGGAGTCCACGTATTTCAGCGAGGCGCAGAGGGCGTGGACCTCGCGGCGCAGGATTCCCTCCCCCCGGCCGTGGATCACTACTACGCTCGTGTGGCCGGCCCTCATGGCGCGATCAAGGTAGCGCTCGACCAGGGGAATGGCCTCCTGCACGTTCATCCCCCTCACCGCGATGGAGGAGGGCACGGTCTCCGCCACCGATAAGTTCGCAGACGCATCCTGTGGAATTGTCGCCCCCCTGGGCTTCTTGTCGGTCCTGACCAGCTTTCTCGCGTCCACGTCCATCTTCATCGCTCCGACCCGCAGGATGGCCTTGCCCCCCGCGATCTTCTCGACGACCCCCACGTAGTCCGTCCCCGCTATCTGGGCCACCGACCCGGCGACCGGCGAGAACGCCTCGCGGACGGCCTCCTTCAAGGCCCTTCTCTCCTGGCTCTGCTCCAGGGACCTTCGTTCCTTTCGAATCTTCTCCGCCGACCTCGCCATCTGCCTGTGCGCCTCGGGCTTCGACGCCTCGCCCAGGCTCCTTATCAGCTCCTTGCCGGACTCCTCGGCGCGGAGAAGTATAGCGTCGGCCCGCCTCTCGGCCTCGGACAGGATCCGGTCCTTCCGGGACTCCATCTCGTGCAGGCGCTCCCTCAGAATTTTTCTCTCCGCCTCCAGCGTCCCGCGCAGCGAGCGAAGTTCAAGCTCCTCCCTGTCGAGCCATGCCTTCTTTTCGTTCAGCTCGCTTATCAGCTCCTCCACCGGAACCTCCCGTTCGCTCAGAGCCCTTCGCGCCCTTTCAAGCACCGGCTTCGGCATTCCGTAGCGACCCGCGATCAGGAGGGCGTTGCTCTTCCCCGGAACGCCGAGCAGCAGCCTGTAGGTGGGGGACAGTGTCTCCGAGTCGAACTCCATGCTCGCGGTCTCGACTCCGGGAGCGGTGAGGGCGTACTGCTTGACCGGGTTGTGGTGGGTGGTGGCCAGGGTCAGCCCCTTCTCCCTGGTGAGGGTGTCGAGCAGGGCTATCCCGAGGGCGGCCCCCTCCTGCGGGTCGGTACCCGCTCCGAGCTCGTCCAGAAGCACCAGGGATGTTCTGTCCGCCCGCTCAAGGATCGAGATGATCCCCTTGACGTGGGCGCTGAAGGTCGACAGGCTCTGCTCTATGCTCTGCTCGTCCCCTATGTCGGCGAATATGCCCCCGATGTTCCCGACCCTGGATCCCTCCTCAGCCGGTATCGGTAGGCCGCACCAGGCGAGGAACACGCACACCCCGGCCGTCTTCAGGACCACGGTCTTTCCGCCGGTGTTGGGGCCGGTGATCACCAGGCTTCTGAAGCCCTCCCCGCACCTTACGTTCACCGGGACGGCTTCCTCGCCCAGCAGGGGGTGCCTCGCTCCGTGCAGGTTGAACAGGGTCTTCTCCTCCACCTGCGGGAGCTTCCACCTCAGCCTGTTCATCACTTCGGCGGCACCGAAGAAAAGGTCGAGCTCGGCGAGGACATCCTGCGCCTCCAGCAAGGGCTTCTCGCGCGACAGGACAGTCGCGGTGAGTCGTCGGAGTATCCGGCTCTCCTCGTCCTTCTGGTCGCGCAGGCGGACCGCGAGCGCATTGTCCAGGGGGGCGAGCTCGATGGGCTCCATGTAGACCGAGCTGCCGGAGCCGGACCTGTCTACCACGATCCCCGGAAAGCGGTTGACGCAATCCTGCCGGACGAGGAAGACGAAGCGGTTGTCCCTGTAGGCGGGAGTCCTGCTCTGCAGCATCTGGGCTATTGACGAGGACTCCAGTAGGGACTGCGCGGCGCGGCGCAGGCGTGCCCGCAGGGACTCCACGTCCTGGCGAATGCGGGCCAGCTCGGGGGTTGCCGTGTCGAATAGCTCTCCGTTGTCGTCCAGGACGCCGAGGGCCTGCAGCTCCGACGAGAAGTCCCTGATGCGCCTGTAAAGGGCGTCGAAAGCCGGGTAATCGGCTCGCGACTCGGCCAGGACCTCTCTGGTGGCCCCTGCGAGCGTCAGAAGTCTGGACACGGAGAGGAGCTCCATCCCTGACAGCATACCGGAGCGCTTTGCGTCACAGAGCATCCCCGTGACGAGGCAGACCTTGTGACTCCATGGCCAGACACCCCCCCTGTCCTGGAACTCCATGTAGGCGCGGAACAGCTCGTGCCTGTCCAGGAGCGCGGCCAGGCTCGATTGGGGCTTGAGCCTGTCAAGGGCGTACTGGCCCAGTTCGCTGCGTACGTGCGACGAGTAGACCTTCAGTATCTTGGGTATCTCGAGTATTCGTGAGACGTCTTCCGAGATCTCCATTCACGAGCGCCTCAGTCTGTATCTCCGCCGCCGGAGAGAAGTGAGGGCAGGTCGAGCTCGGGCAGGGAGAAGTCCTCCGGAAAGATCCCCCAGTCCCTCATCTTTGACTGCACGGACGGCCACAGGGCGTGCGCGCTCCTCATCACCACGCTGCCCTCCATCCACTCGGATGGGAGAATCGGGGAGTAGGTCGTTATGCCGACGTAGAGAAACATGACCAGGGCGGCACCCTTGAGCAGGCCGGCGAAGGCGCCCAGCACCCTGTCGGCGAAGGCGAGAGAGGTGAACTTTAAAAAGGCCCGCACCATCTGGCACATGATGGCGGCGCCGACCACGGAGGCTATGTAGATGATGGCCATCGCCGAGATCCCTAGCAGGGCTGCCCCTCCCTGCGGCCAGAAGGTGGCGAGCCAGTCGGCCAGCGGGTCGGAGTACTTCCAGGCCAGGATGATGCCTCCCACCGTCCCCAGCAGGGAGAAGAACTCCCCGGAGAGGCCGCGAAAAACCCCTCGGACGACAAGAGTCAGGATGAGCAGCAGGATGGCAATATCGAATATCTGGGCAGCGTTCATTTTTCCTCAAACTCCTCCGAAACGGATTCCAGCCTTGAGCGTATCTTCTCTAGAGCCCAGCCAAGCTGCAGGCAGAGCAACAACAGCGTCCTCTCCTGGTCGGGCGCGCGTTCGAATCCAGCGGAAATCTCGGACATCATTCCGACTACCCTCGCCAGGCTGGCGTCATCGAGGGTAGTCTTGATGTTATAGACGCTTCTTCCGACTTTTATCGTGACATCGTGCAAGGACGGCGTCACCCCTTCACGCCTCTCTCCGGCGCTTGCGGCGCCACCCCTTCCGACAGCTCCGGCATCAGCGTCGAGATCCTTTCATAAATCGACTTCAGCTGCCCCTCTATCTGCTCCTTCTCCCTGCGGATGGCCATCTTCTCGCGTTCCATGACCTCCAGGGATCTCTGGCTCTCTTTAGCGGCGCGGATCAACTCAAGATCCTTCTCCGCGAACTTTCCCCTCAGTCCGTCGAGCTCCTGTCTGAGCTGGTCGCGCTCGGCGCGGATCGACTTCAGGGTGGTGCACAGCCTGTCGACCAGTCTTTCTATGTCGGCGATCCCTGTCATGGCGCACCTCCTACCTGAGTTCGCAGCCGGAGGCAGCCAGGCCCTTGCGCACAGCCGCGTTGACCGAGTCGACCTCTTCGTCCGTGAGCGTGCGGTCGCAAAGCCTGTAGGCCAGTGAGAAGGCCAGTCCGCGCTTCCCCTCCGGGGCTCCCTTGCCCGAGTAGACGTCGAACAGCCCTACCTCCCTGAGCATCGAGCCGCCCAGGCGCCTGATCCTGTCGGCGACCTCGCCGGCCGAGACTTCCACGGGCACGAACATGGAGATATCCCTGTACACCGGCGGGAACGGGTCGGGCTCGCGGAAGCGAAGGGGCTCCGGGTCCTCGAAAGGAGCGAGGTCCAGCTCGAAGGCAAACAGCGGCGAACAGTCCAGCTCCCTCTCTATCGAGGGTTTAAGGCGAAGAAGGTAGCCCGCCGGCTTCCCTCCGCACAGCAGCCTCGCCGTCTGCCCCCTGTGTCCGAAGGGCTCCTCCCCCTGTGCGTATTCAATCCTGACGCCGTGGGCCTCCGCCAGGGACTGGATGTCCCCCTTCAGGGTGAACAGATCATCCGCATCCGAGGGACCGTGCGGGAGACGTGGATCTCTGCCGCCGTACGCCAGTCCGCATACCCTCTCCACCTCCTCGTGCCCCTCTTCGAGGGGAAGGAAGACCCTGCCTAGCTCGAAAACCCTCACGGGGTCCTTCCACCCGGACGCAACCGCCAGTCCGATCGAGCGCAGAAGGCCCGGCAGGAGCGTCGTGCGCATCATGGACTGCTCCGCGCTCAGGGGGTTGGCAAGCTGCAGAGGCCTCGCCCTTTGGTCGTCGCCGGGAAGGCGCAGCAGTTCGACGAACGACGGCGACAGGAAGCTGTAGTTGACGAGCTCGACGTAGCCCCTCGAGATGAGAGCGCCGCGGATATCCCTCTTCAGCCTCGTGGTGCGGCCGATATCCCCGTGCTCGTGCAGGCTCCCGGGCAGGCGCGACGGGAGGGTCTCGTTGTACCCTCGGATCCTCCCCACCTCTTCTATGAGGTCCTCCTCGATCGATATATCCGGGCGCCATGAGGGTATCGAGAAGGATTTGGCGTCCTCGGAGGACGCGACCTCAGTCAGGCCGAGGCGCGACAGTATTGCGGAGGCGTCCTCGATGTCGTCCGTCAGAAGGATTCGTTTCAGTTTGGTCCGCGTCAGGGCCACCACTCTATTCTCCAGGAAAAGGTTCGAGGCGGAGAGCACCCTGTAGCCGGCCCTGGCGACGCCCCACTCCTCCAGCAGCGAGAAGATGTACTCGAGTGTCGTCTCGGCTATCCTAGCGTCCACAATGCGCGAGAAGCGGTACGAGGCCTCGGACGGGATGCCCATCCTGCGCGAGCTGCGGCTGACTCTCAAAGCGTCGAAGTTCGCGGCCTCCAGGTAGACGTTCTCCGTGGTATCAAGGATCTCGCTGTTCTCGCCCCCCATGACGCCGGCTATCGCAACCGCGACGCCTCCGCTGGTTATCAGCATGTCCTCGGACTCCAGGCGGTGGTCCTTCCCGTCCAGTGTCCTGATCTCCTCGCCGGGGCGGGCGCTTCTGACGGTGATCTCCCTGGCGGGCAGGTACGCGGCGTCGAACGCGTGAGTAGGCTGCCCGAGCATCAGCATGGCGAAGTTGGTCGCGTCGACCATGGCCGATATCGGGCGCATTCCCAGCAGGGTGAGCAGAACCCTTATTCTCACCGGCGAGGGGCCTCTCTTGAGGCCGGTCACAAGGCCCATGCAGTACAGCGGACACCCATCGTCCTCCAGGGAGATGCCCCTGAACTCGAGGTCGTCTGGCCATGAGGCCCCGTCGCCGGGCCTGGCCTCGGCGGGGTTCTTCCTCCATACGGCCCCCGGAAAGAGGGCGAACACCTCGCGGGCCACTCCAAGCATGCTCAGCAGGTCGCCCCTGTTCGGGGTGATTGACAGGTCCAGTACGGCGTCGTCGAGCCCGAGCAGACGCTTGACGTCCTCTCCCGGCAGCGTGTCGGCCGGCAGCTTTAGTATGCCGAATTCGTCCGCGATCTCCGGGACTCCCAACTCCTCGGCGGACAGGAGCATCCCGCAGCTCCTCACCCCGTCGAAATCGCGCACCCCCAAAACCGTGCCGTCCGCGAGCGCGGTGCCGGGGCGGCCCCAGGGGACCACGTCCCCGATGGACAGGTTCGGGGCGGCCGTGATGACAAGCTCTCTCCCGGCACCGTCGTCCACAGTCGCCACGAAGAGTTCCTTCCTGGCCGGGTGCGGGGAGAGCTCCTCTATGCGCGCCGACAGCACCCCCGACAGCCGCTCGCACGGGTAGTCAACCGACTCGACCTCGCAGCCCGTGAGTGTCAGCCTCTCGACGACCTCCTCCAGCGTCGCCGGGATCTCAAGCAGTTCATTGAGCAGATTCCACGAGATCAGCATTACAGGCTCCTCCCCGACAGAAGATATGGCACGTTGCCCTCGAACAGTATGCGAAGATCCGTGAGCCCGTACTTGAGCATGGCGATCCTGTCAAGTCCGATGCCCCAGGCGAACCCGTTGTAGATGGACGGGTCTATGCCGCCGTACCGAATTACATTCGGGTGGACCATCCCCATGCCGGCCACCTCCAGCCAGCCGGTGCCCTTGCAGATCCTGCAGGCTGGGTTCTTCCCGGAGCATTCGACGCACTCTATGTCGAGCTCGATCGACGGCTCCGTGAAGGGGAAGTAGCTCGCCCTGTACCTGGCCTTCAGCGGCCGGGAGAATATGGCGGCCATCAGCGTCTCCAAACAGCCCTTCATGTCGGCCACGGATATGTCCCTGTCCACCAGCAGGCCCTCGAGCTGGTTGAACATGGGGGAGTGGGTGGGATCGCTGTCGCGGCGGTAGACCCTTCCGGGGCACACGATCCTGATCGGGGCGCCGTGCCGGAGCATCGACCGGACCTGAACCGGGGAGGTGTGGGTCCTGAGGAGACTACCGTCGGGAAAGTAGAAGGTGTCCTGCATATCCCGAGCCGGGTGCGACTGCGGGATGTTCAGAGCCTCGAAATTATAGAAGTCCTCCTCTATCTCGGGCCCGAGCGCGACCGAGAACCCAAGGCCCGCCAGGATCTCGATCACGTCATGGGTGAGCTGGGCCACGGGGTGCACGCCCCCGCCGCTCCTGCCCCTATGCGGAAGGGTCACGTCGACCATGGACGAGCGCTCGGCGGCCTCGGATTCGATCTCGTCAAGCCTGGCTCTTTTATCCTCTATCACGGCCTCTATCCTGTCCCGCAGGGAGTTGACCGCCTGTCCGGCGGCCGGCCTGGTCTCAGGCGGAAGCGAGCCAAGTTTCTTTAAAATCAGGGTTACGGCGCCCTTTTTTCCGAGGAACGCTACCTTCACCTGCTGAAGCTCCTCCGAAGAGGAGGCGGCCGAGACCTGCTCCGTGAAATCTCGTTCGATGATTCCCAACTCCGCCTGAATTGACGTCATGCGCCGTTTTCCCCCTTTTGATTCGTAAAGACCGTGGGCTGAAACGATCCAATTGGGATTATATCATCACGATCTTATCGGTTCCAAATAAAAGACAGGTTCCCGCGACCATTTTTTAGAGGCGGGAACCGCATGGAGTTTCTACCGATAATCCGTCGCAAGGACGGAGGCCGCAAATTCGAGGCTACTTGCCCAGTGCGCTCTTCGACTGCGCCGCAAGCTGGGTGAACGCCGCCATGTCGTTGATGGCCAGGTCGGACAGCATCTTGCGGTTTATCACGATCCCGGCTTTTTTTATGCCGTTCATGAAGGAGCTGTAGGACATCCCGCACGATCTGGCGGCGGCGTTGATCCTCGTGATCCACAGCCTGCGGAAGTCCCTCTTCCTGCGTTTTCTATCTATGTACGCCCTTGAGAGAGCGTGAAGGTAGGCCTCCCTGGCCCTTCTGTAGACGTTCTTCTTCCGTCCCCAAAACCCCTTGGTAATCGCGAAAAGTTTCTTTCTCTTTCTATCGCTTGCGCTACCGCCTTTGACTCGGGGCATCGCATGTCACCTCTTTCAATGAATGGTATTTCTCTCAGGAATAGGGCAGAAGCTTCTTCATTCCCTCGATACTCGTGCTATCGACGTAGCCCGTCTTCCGCAGTTTGCGCAGCCTTGCAGGGCTCTTGACGGTGAGCTTGTGCCCGCGCCCCACCCGCCGGTAGGCCAGCTTCCCGGAGCCCGTGTAGAAAAACCTCTTCTTGGCCCCAGAGTGTGATTTCATCTTTGGCATTGTGACTGTTCCTCCTTCCTCCCGATGGACTCATCATAAAAGCCCGCCGCAAAACGCGACAGGCGAAATCTTAACGTCATCGCATTTCAGTTGAAGCCTGAGCGGCTAGTCGGAGTTCTCCTGTTTCCGCGGCTCCCCGGACGGGGTGTCGGTGGCGGACCCGACCTGCACCACTGCGTTCCTGGCAGTATCGTTCCTGGCATTTTCGCCCTTGGCCGCCGGCTTCGGAGGGACCTGAGGCAGCGGGGTCATCATGATCCTCATGTAGCGCCCCTCCATACGAGGGTTTCCCTCGCTCTTTCCAAGTCCGTTGCAGTCCTTCACAACCCGGGCCAGGACTTTCTCCCCCTTGTCGAGGAAGGACATCTCCCTCCCCCTGAAAAAGACCGAGACCTTGACCCTGTGTCCATCCTCCAGGAAGCTCTTTATCGCCCTGACCTTGAAGTCGTAGTCGTGCTCGTCGATCTTGGGGCGCATCTTCATCTCCTTGAGGGTCTGGACCTTCTGCTTCTTCCTCGCGTCCTTCTCCTTCTTCTGGAGCTGATAGCGGTATTTGCCGTAGTCCAAGATCCTGCACACCGGCGGATTGGCCAGCGGGGCGACCTCCACCAGGTCGAGAAGTTTTTCCTCGGCCATCCTTATACCCTCGACGGTGGGGAGAACACCCAACTTGACTCCGTTCTCGTCGATTATCAGGACCTCTTTCGCGGTAATCTCCCGATTGACCCGGGGTTCTCCTTCGTCCTTTCTTGCTACTATAGCCTTTCACCTCCGTGATAATAAATAAAAAGGGTCGGCTATGAACCACCGACCCCGCATCTGCGTGGACATCTCTTCTGACCAGGCGAATGACCTCTTCGCTAGGTGAGAGGGTGGCCCCTCTTCTTGCGCATATTCAATACCACCGTGGGATTATAGCACGAGAGTCGGCAGGACGCAAATTTCGCCCGCGTTTTTCTCGCGTCACACAGCCGGTCCCTCCTTCGGCGCAGGCTCCCGGCCGCGCAAGTAGTGGAACGCGAGGATCGCGCCGAAAACCAGGAAACTGGTCGCCCTGAGCGACGCGAGCGGGTTGACCATCATTATCCCAGCCCCTACAAACAGCGCGCGCTCCCACAGCGGCATGTCCCTTTTAAGCATCCCTATAAGTCCGCAGGAGAGGGCGAACAACCCGACCCCGGCCGTGGCAAGGTTGACCAGGTACGACGAAAGCTCAAAATCGATGAACAGCAGATTCGGGTTGTAGACGAACAGGAACGGGAGCAGCAGACCCGACAGTGCCAGCCCCAGGGCGGCTATCGCGACCTTGAAGGGCTTCGCCCCCGCCAAACCGGCCGCAGTGTAGCTTGTGAGAGCCACCGGGGGCACAACCGCGGACATTGATCCGTAGTAGAAGGCGAAAAAGTGGGCAGCGAGCGCGGGCACACCCATCTGCTGAAGAGCCGGGGCGGCTATCGTGGCGGTTATTATGTAGCACGGAGTGGCAGGCAGACCCATCCCCAGTATCAGCGCGGCTATCATGCAGAGGATGAGGGCGGCCCACAGCTTCCCGCCCGCGAACATTATTATGTTCATCGCTATCACCTGTCCGAGCCCTGTCATTCCAACCGCGCCGACTATGAACCCGACTATGGCGCAGGAGATCCCCACCGGCGCGGCGCTGCGGGCGCCGTCGTCAAGGGCGTGTATCATGTCCTTGAAGCTCATCCTGGTCGATTTTTTCAGGGAGGACACCAGTATTATCGCGAACAGTCCGAGGAACGCCGAGAACAGCGGAGTGTACCCCGCCACCAGGAAGTAGATGATGACCACGAGCGGCACGGTCATGTGCCCCTTGTCCAGCATCGTGGCCTTGAGCGAGGGGATCTCGGACTTCGACAGCCCCGTAAGCCCCCGCTTCTTCGCCCTCAGGTCCACCATGAACATTATGGCGAGGTAGTAGAGGAGGGCCGGGGTGAAGCCCGCTATCATTATCGTGACGTAGGGTATCCCGAGGAAGGAGCTCATGACGAAGGCCGCGGCGCCCATGATGGGGGGCATCAGGATGCCTCCGGTGCTGGCCGCCGCCTCCACCGCCCCGGCAAAGTGGGGAAGGTAGCCCACGCGCTTCATCAGGGGTATTGTGAACGCCCCGGTGGTCGCGACGTTGGCCTGCGCGCTGCCGGAGATGCTGCCCATGAGGGCTGAGGCCACCACCGCCACCTTGGCTGGACCCCCGCGATACTTTCCGGCAAGGGCCAGCGAGAAATCGTTGAAGAAATCGCTCGTCCTGGACGCGGACAGGAAGGCCCCGAACAGGATGAACATGAACACGTAGCTCGAGGAGACCATGAGGGTCACCCCGTAAATCCCCTGGTCGGTGAGGGCCATCCTGATGATTATGCGCTCCCAGTTGAACCCCCTGTGGGCGAAGAGGCCGGGCAGCATTGGGCCGAGGCGGGTATAGGCCAGGAAGACGACGCTGAGCAGGGTGAGAGGCAGTCCCACGGATCTGCGGCTGGCCTCGACCAGCAGCGCCATGGTCAGCACCGCCACCGCCAGGTCCGTGAAGGTCGCCTGCAGGTTGGCGTAGAGCAGCCTGTCGTAGGTGAGCAGCAGCCATGCCATGCTCCCCAGCGAGGCCAGGGCCAGCGCCCAGTCGAGGAGTGACGGGCGTTCCCTGGGGGATCTCTCCGTCGCAGGGTAGAATAGAAATACGATGGCCATCAGGGTGCCAAGGTGGATCGAGTTCATCTTAACCGCAATCAGAAGGCCGATGCTGTTCATCCAGCAGTGCACCAGAGCGGTCGACACCGTGAGAGCGAGCGCCGCAACACCGGCTGGTCCCGTCAGCTTCCTGGTGGGTATGGAGTCCCCGGGTGCGAAAAAGGAGATGAAACTTTTCATATTCATGTACTGCGCCCCTCCTGAAAAAGGAGCGGCATGGGAAAGCCCCCACGCCGCCCGTGTTGTGCCGCAGGATTATGTCCGAATACTAGGGCATGCGCTCCGGCGGGACCGTCATGCCGATCTCCTGGAAGAACCTGACGGCACCCGGGTGTAGCGGAGCGCCGAAGAGGCCGTCCATCGGGTTGTCGAAGTCGACCATCTTGAAGGCCGCGTGCTCGTTGAGCAGCTCGTCCTTCTTCGAGTAGATGATCTTCAGCATCTGGTAGACCAGCTCCTCCGGGACATCCTTCTCAACGGCAAGGGCGGATTTGATCCCGGCGACCCTGAGATCCTGGTCCTGTCCCGGGTAGATCCCCGCCGGTATGACCACCCCGGCGTAGAAGGGCGCGTCGACCTTCAGCTTCTCAAGGTCCTCGGGGGAGAACTGCATCATCTTGATCTCCTGGCGGCCCGCGTAGAGCTCCGCCACCGCGCCGACCGGGAAGCCCGCCTCGGCGTTGAACGCGTCGAGCTGGCCGTTCTGCAGGGCCTGAGCGGCCTCGCTGTACCCGACATACTCCGCTTTGATGTCGTCGAAGGTCAGCCCGGCGAGCGCCTTCAGCAATACCCTGCTGCTGAACTCGGTGCCTGAGGCCGCCGGCCCCACCGCCACCTTCTTGCCGCGGAGGTCGGCCCACGAGTTTATCCCGGAGGAGCCGCTGACTATGAACTGGGTCACGTCAGGCCAGAGCCCCATCATGTAGCGAATGTTGTCGATCTTCTTCCCCTCGTACTGCAGGGTCCCTGTATAGGCGAAGCCGGTGATGTTGGCCATCACTATGGCCATCTCCGCCTCGCCGCTCTTGATCATGTCCAGGTTCTCCACCGTGCCGCCCGAACTCTGGGCCGACCACTTGTATCCCTTCTCCATCAGCGCGGTGTTGAAATGATTGGCCAGGATGGTTCCGACAGGGTAGTAAGTCCCGCCGGTGGAGCCGGTGACAATCGTTATGAACTGCGTGGAGGCCAGGGCGCCCCCGGCCAGTGTCAGGACTAAAAACAGCGCGCACGCCAAAGCTGAAACCCTTTTTCTCATCGTTCATCCGCCTTTCACGTAAATTTGCCCCCATGCACTCTCCTCCGCTCAAGCAGGGTGGAGTTCCGGCACAAAAGATGGCATGGCGAAAATAGTATCAGATATAATCCATACTTTCAAGCAGGACTTGAACAAAATATGCCGGGGCCCGGCAGGGATACCGCCGGACCCCGACCTTCTACTTCCTCATCGGGTCGAACTCGCCCGAGAGGACCTCGCGGAACTGCTCCAGCGACATCGAGCCCAGGTCTCCCCTGGTCCTCTCCCTTGGGGCGACCGCGCCGGACTCCCTCTCCTTCTCCCCGATCACGATCATGTAGGGGATCTTCTGGGTCTGGGCGTCGCGAATCTTCTTGCCGAGCTTCTCGTCGCGCTCGTCGACCTCCGTGCGTACCCCCCAGGATTTGAGCGTCCAGGCGACCTCGCCAGCGTACTCGGCGAACTCCGCCGACACAGGAAGCACGCGGGCCTGCACCGGGGCGATCCAGTAGGGGAAGGCGCCGGCGAAGTTCTCTATCAGGATGCCGAAGAACCGCTCGAGGCTGCCGAGCACCGTCCTGTGCAGCATGACGGGGCGGTGCTCCCTGCCGTCGGCCCCGATAAAGTTGAGGTCGAACTTCTCGGGCATCTGGAAGTCGAGCTGGATGGTCCCGCACTGCCAGGTCCTGCCGATGCAGTCCTCGAGGTGGAAGTCGATCTTCGGGCCGTAGAAGGCGCCGTCGCCGGGGTTGAGCTTGTACTCGACGCCGCTCTCATGGAGCGCGCTCTTCAGCGCGTCCTCGGCCGCGTCCCACTGCTCCTTGGACCCCATGCTGTTCTCGGGCCTGGTGGACAGCTCTACCGAGTACTTGAACCCGAAGACCTCCTTGTAGATGTAGTTGCACAGATCCATTATGCCGATTATCTCGTCCTTGACCTGCTCGGGAGCGCAGTATAGGTGGGCGTCGTCCTGGGTGAAGCATCGGACCCTCATAAGGCCGTGCAGCACGCCGCTCCTCTCGTGCCTGTGGACGACTCCCAGCTCGGCCATGCGCAGGGGGAGATCCCGGTAGCTGCGTATCTGGCTCTTGTACACGAGCATTCCGCCCGGGCAGTTCATGGGCTTGATGGCGAACGGCCGCTCATCGATCTCGGTGAAGTACATGTTGTCCCTGTAGTGGTCCCAGTGACCTGACTGGATCCACAGGGACCTCTCGAGTATGAGCGGGGTGCGGATCTCGCAGTAGCCCCTCTTAGTATGCTCTTTTCTCCAGAAGTCGATCAGGCTGTTCAGGACGACCATCCCCTTTGGGTGGAAGAAGGGGAATCCGGGCCCCTCCGGCTGGATGCTGAAGAGGTCGAGCTCCTTGCCCAGCCTGCGGTGGTCGCGGTTCTTCGCCTCCTCCATCCTGTGGAGATAGGCCGCCAGCGACTCCTCGTCTGCGAAGGCCGTGCCGTACACCCTGGTGAGCATGATGTTCTTCTCGTCGCCGCGCCAGTATGCGCCGGCCACGGACAGCAGCTTGAAGTGACGCACGAAGGAGGTATCGGGGACGTGCGGGCCCCGGCACAGGTCGGCATAGTCGCCCTGTGCGTACAGGGTCACCGTGTCCTCCTCGAGATCGGAGATTATCTCCATCTTGTAGGGGTCGTCCTTCTTCCTGAACCAGTCGAGCGCCTGCTCCCTGCTCATGACGCGCCGCTCGACGGGGATCGCCCGCTTCGCAAGGCGGCTCATCTCGCGCTCTATCTTCGGCAGGTCCTCCTCGGTGATGCCGCCGGGTATCTCCATGTCGTAGTAGAAGCCGTCCTTGATAGAGGGCCCCACACCGTACCTCGTCCCCGGGTACAGCTGTTCCACGGCCTGGGCCATCAGGTGAGCCGCGGAGTGGCGCAGGATGTCGAGCCCCTCGTCGGACCCGGCGAGTATCGGCTCCACCCTGCCCCCCTCTTCGAGCGGACGCGACAGGTCCACCCCGCGCCCGTCCACCGCCGCCGCGACCGCGCCCTTCTTGAGCCCCAGGGCCTCAAGCACGTCGACCGCCTTCGTCCCGGCCTGCACCTCCGCGATCTTTCCGTTGCCTCCGACGAACTTCAACATACTCCATACCTCCTCGGTCTTTAAAATAATAACGCGCCCGTGCGTCCCCATATGGAGACGACACGGGCGTGTCGCGGTCCCACTCCACTTCCGCGCGGATTACGCGCGGCCCTTGACCCCGCTGTAAGGGGCGGAACCCCGGCGCCTTGTCCTCCCGGCATTTCGGCGCCCGCTCCGGGGCGGTCTTCAAGGGGCCTTCCGCAGGGGGTTTCTCAGCCTCGCGCCCCCCTCTCTGTCCGGGTCCGACTCCTCTACTCTCCCCATCATCGCATCATGATACAATGGGTAGACTTATACATCCAAAGGGGCGGGCTGTCAACTGCTCCCCGTGCTGCCGAAGCCACCCTCTCCGCGGCCGGTGGCGTCGAGTGAATCCGACTCGACCCACTCCACCCTGGACACGGGGGCTATGACGAGCTGGGCTATCCTGTCGCCCGCGGCTATGTTGAACGCATCCATGCCCAAATTGACCAGGAGCACCCTTACCTCGCCCCTGTAGTCGCTGTCGATGGTGCCGGGGGCGTTGAGCACCGTGACCCCGTGCTTGATGGCCAGACCGCTCCTGGGCCTGACCTGGCCCTCGTACCCCTCGGGGATCCCCAGTCGGATGCCGGTCCCGACGCTGATCCGCTCCCCCGGCAAGAGCAGCGCGTCCTCCGCGGAACGGAGGTCGACTCCGGCCGATCTCTCGGTAGCGTAGCCGGGGAGGGGGAACTCGATCGCCCTGCCCTCCCGCGAGATCATCACGCACACAGGCATCGCGGGCTAAGGCCTCCCCGACGAATGTCTGCGCGGACCTCCCCCTCCGGGGCGCCTGTCTCCCCTGTCGCGCCCGGCTCCGCCCTCCCTGGGCCTGTCGCGCTCCGGCTGCGGGTTGTTTCTGCCGGCCTCGGCGAGCGCCTCGATCATGCTCTCGCGCTCCCTCTCGGCGGGAAGCACGTCGGAGAGCCCCTCGGCCGCTATGCGGCTCTCGTCGTCAAGGATGCGCCTCCTGGTGAGGTTTACCCGCCCCATGTCGTCGATCTCCTTGACCATCACGAGGACCTTGTCCCCTACCTTGAACACGTCCTCGACCTTTGGTATGCGTCTAGTGCTGACCTCGCTCACGTGCAGCAGCCCCTCCTTGCCGGGAAGGCACTCCACGAAGGCCCCGAAGGTCATCAGCCGGGTGACTGTGCCGTGGTAGACTTCGCCGGCCTCAAGGTCCTTCGTGAGACCGCGGATTATCGAAAGGGCCTCGTTGACCTTCTCCTGCGTCGGCCCGCCTATGTAGATCTCGCCGCTGTCCTCCACGTTGATCTTCACCCCTGTCTTCTGGGTGATGCCGCGGATTACCTTTCCGCCGGGACCGATCACGTCGCGTATCTTCTCCGGGTCGATGGTCGTCATGAATATCCGGGGGGCGTTGGGCGACAGCTCGGCCGGCGCGGGGATGGCGGCCTCCATGGCGTCGAGGATCTGCATCCTGGCGGACCTGGCCTGAGACAGAGCCTGCTCGAGTATCTCCCTGGTTATCCCCCCCGCCTTGTTGTCCATCTGCAGGGCGGTGACTCCGTCGCGGGTGCCGGCGACCTTGAAGTCCATGTCGCCGAAGTGGTCCTCCAGCCCCTGGATGTCGGTGAGGACCGCCACCCTGTCATCCTCCTTGATCAACCCCATCGCGATCCCGGCCACGTGCTTCTTCATCGGCACTCCGGCCTCCATCAGGGCCAGGCTGCCTCCGCAGATCGAGGCCTGGGAGCTTGAGCCGTTGGACTCCAGTATGTCGGAGACCACCCTCATGACGTAAGGGAAGTCCTCCTCCTCGGGGATCATGGCGCGCAGGGCGCGCTCCGCCAGCGCCCCGTGGCCGATCTCTCGCCTGCCGGGGCCCCTCATCGGGCGAACCTCGCCGACCGAGAAGGGGGGGAAGTTGTAGTGAAGGATGAACCTCTTGGCCGGCTCGTCCTGCTTGAGTCCGTCCAGGATCTGGTCGTCGACCCCCATCATGCCGAGCGTCGTCACGACCAGGGCCTGGGTCTCGCCTCTCGTGAACAGGGCAGATCCGTGCACCCTGGGCAGGACGCCCGTCTCGCAGGTGATCTTTCTTAACTCGTCCATGCGGCGCCCGTCCGCGCGGATCCTCTCGTCGACTATCAGCGAGCGCATGATCCTCTTGACCATCCCGTCTATCACGCCGGACATGTAGTCCCCGGCGTCGGGATGCTCCTCCTCGAATCGCTCCACAAGCCTGTTCCTGGCGGCGGAGATGGCGTCGCCGCGCGGCTTCTTCTCGTGTATCATCACCGCCTCGCGGATCTCGGCCGAGAGGTTTTCCTCGGCCCACGAGTCTATGGCCTGGTAGGACGGGGGGGCGGGCAGCTCCAGCTTGGGACGCCCCACCGACTCACTCATCTCGTTGAACAGGCCGACGATCTTCCTGATCTCCGCCTGGGCGAGCTCGAGGGCGTCCACCAGCAGCTCCTCGGAGATCTCCTTCGACCCGCACTCGACCATGGTGACCCCGTCGAGGTGCCCTGCGACAAGAAGGTCCAGGGTTGACACGGCCATCTGCTCCTCGGTCGGGTTGACCACGAACTCGTCCTCGACCCTGCCTATCCTGACAGCGCCCACGGGTCCGCCCCACGGTATGTCGGAGATGCTGAGCGCGGCGGAGGCGGCGTTGATGGCCAGCACGTTGGGCGGGTTGACCTGGTCCACCGAGAGCACGGTCGAGACCACGTGCACGTCGTAGCGCATGGACTCGTCGAACAGCGACCTTATCGAGCGGTCAACCATCCTGCAACTCAGCACCGCCGTCTCGGATGGGCGTCCCTCGCGTTTGATGAATCCGCCGGGGATCTTGCCGGCGGAGTAGAATCTCTCCTCGAAATCCACGAGCAGCGGAAAGAAATCGATCCCCGTGCGCGGTTTCTCCGTTATGCAGGCCGTCGTCAACACGGTCGTCTCTCCATGCGCCGCCACAACGGCCCCGTTCGCCTGCTTCGCCACCTTGCCGGTGGAGAATTGCAGGGGCCGTCCCCCGATTTCGACAGAAAACGTCTTCTCCATTAAAAGCCTTCCTCCTCGATATTTATCTCTTCCTCTATGCGGAGTAAGAATACCACAATTGACCAAAAAATGAGCGAGGACTTTTTGTCCTCGCCCCTGGAACCGGTATTTTTTTTAGTGTCGCAGGCCCAGTCTCTCGATGAGAGCCTTGTATCGGTTGAAGTCCTTGTCCCTCAGGTAGCGCAGCAGCCTGCGGCGTTTGCCGACCATCTTCAGCAGCCCCCTGCGCGAGTGGAAGTCCTTCGTGTGGATCTTGAGATGCTCTGTCAGCTCGCGTATGCGCTGGGTGAGCATGGCGACCTGCACCTCCGGCGAACCGGTATCCGTCGTATGAACCCTGTACTCCTCGATGATCCCCTGTTTCTTTTCTCCCTGCAGCATTTGGTTTCACCTCTTGTAAAAAATCCCGAAACTCAGAAGAGCGTCAACGCGCCAATCCGGGTAAGGGTCGTTGGGAATGTTACCATCTGGAGCGCAATAATGCAAACGCCCCCGCGCGGGGGGCGTTTGATCCGCCTGCTATCTCGTGACCGGGTATTTCATAGCGGGGCTAGTTGCGGGTCCTCACAGACACGAAGAACGTCCTCGAGTCCCTCATCAGCAGCAGCACAACCGAGCCGCTCCCGGCGTCAACCCTGTCCAGATCCGCGAGGCCGGCGATCCTGACCCCGTTCATCTCCAGTATGACATCCTTCTCGCGAATGCCCGCCCTCTGGGCCATCGAGCCGTCCTCGACCGAGGTGATCATCACCCCCTCGTCGCTCTTGAGGTTGTTCTGCTTCCTCACCTCGTCCGAGAGGTCGCCGACCCTGATCCCAAGGTCCTTGAGGGCCTTCGGTCCGCCGTCTCCCGCGACCGGGCGCCCTTGGCTGCCCGGCATCTCGCCGAGGGTGGCGTCGACCTCGATCTTATTCTTCTGGCGCACGACTGTGAGGGCGACCTTGTCGCCCGCCATCATCTGGCGGATCTTCATCACGAACTCCTGGTGGTCCTTGATGGCGGAGCCGTCAACCTCCAGTATGACGTCCCCTCTCTTGAGCCCGGCCTTCTCGGCGGGGGAATCGCGCATGACGTCACTGACTATCGCGCCCTTCTCTCCCTCGACTCCGTAGGCCTCGGCGAACTCCTTGGTCAGCGGCTGAATGGTGACCCCGAGCCAACCCCTTCTCACCTTGCCGAACTCGATGAGGTCGCTCATCACCTGCTTGGCCATGTTGACCGGGATGGCGAACCCGATGCCCTGCGCGTAGGGAACAATGGCCGTGTTGATTCCAACCACCTCGCCCCTGAGGTTCAGAAGGGGGCCGCCGCTGTTGCCCGGGTTGATCGCGGCGTCGGTCTGCAGGAAACCGTCGAAGTTGACGTTACCGTCGTGGACGCTCCTGTTCTTCGCCGATATTACTCCCACGGTCACCGTGTGCTCGAGCCCGAACGGGTTGCCTATCGCCACAACCCACTCTCCCACCTCGGTCTTGTCCGAGTCGGCGAGCTTAAGGAAGGGTAGGTCCTTGCCCTCGACCTTGATCACGGCCAGGTCGAATGTCGGGTCCTTGCCGAGCACCTTGGCGTCGAACGTCCTGCCGTCTGAGAAAGTCACGGTTATCTTGTCCGCCCCGTCCACAACGTGATTGTTGGTCAGGATGTGGCCGTCCTTCGACACGATGAACCCCGAGCCCCTGCCCTGCATCGGGATGGTCCTGGAGAAGCGCTTGAACTCCTCCCCGAAGAATTGCCGGAAGACCGGGTCGTCGCCGAACGGGCTCATCGAGCGCGTGACGAGGGTCTCCACGTCGACGTTCACCACTGCGGGAGAGAGCTCGCGGGCGATCTTGGCCACCGGGTTGTCGGTGAAGGGGTCCTGGGCGTAGGCCGTACCGGCCAGGGCCTGCGGCAGCAAAAACACGACTGCGGCCAGGAGCGCAAACAAGGAAAACCTGTACAGCGCGATTGATCTCTTGTTACTCATTACGGGTCACCTCCGAATCAAGATGACAATATTTTATGCCCAAAGCGCCAACGAACATCGTTTTTTTTACCGAACAGTTAATACGCATTTCTAAGAATCCCGCGCCCTGTCCGTACTCCTGTAATAAGACCACGCAAGCCATAACAGGCCGCACAGGAGCGCCACCGGAAGTATGAGGCGATTCGCCTGCATCCCCGCTCTGTAGTAATCGTCTCGGAATGGATCCGCGACGAGCCGGAGGATGGAGTACAGCACCGCGAAGAGCGGGCAGAGTACGGCCCCCTGGATCCTCCTGGCGCTCCCGACGCCAATGCGGCGAACCTCCACCCACTGGAGTAGGGCTGCTATTATCAGGGCCCCGAACGAGTAGTAAAGCTGGGTAGGATGCCGCGCGATGGAGAACGGGTCGCTAGCCAGGCGCACCGCCCACGGCACGGATGTCTGTACCCCGTAGCAGCAACCGTTCAACAGACAGCCCCACCTTCCGACAGCCACTGTCAGAGCCGCGGGCAGCGATGCCGCGTCGACCACCTTCCAGAAAGGGACATGCAATACTCGTGCGGTCACCAGCGAGAAGAGGCCGGCGCCGAGGAACGCGGGCACCGCCGACAGCCCCCCCTCCCAGATCCTGAGAAGGCGAACCGGGTCAGCCATAAAGTAGTCCCACGAGTCGTAGACGCTGCCGACGCGCGCTCCCAGCAGCATTCCGAGGAAGGCCCACATTATTATCCTTCGGGCGTCGTCGTCGGCGATGCCGTAGTACATGGTCATGCGCCTGCGCGAGAATATCACCGCCATGGACAAAGCGCCGGTCCACAGCAGGTAGTAGCTCTGGACCGGCGCGTCGCCTATGTAAAAGAGAACCGGGTGCATCAGTAGTCCCTTCGGTGTGATCGAGGGTATACCACTACTTTCCTGGAGGGGGGGTCGCCCATCGACCTGGTCTCCACGTCCCTGCTGTCCTTGAGGGTCAGGTGCACGATCCTTCTCTCCCAGCTTGTCATAGGCTCCATGTGCACCGGTCTGCCCCTGTCGGAGCACTTTCTGGCCGCGGCCAGGGCCATGCGCTGCAGGCTCTGTTCCCGCCTCTCCCTGTATCCGTCGCTGTCGAGCACTATGCGGCGCCCCTCGTCGGCACCCCTGGCTACGAGGTTGAGAAGGTACTCCATGGCCTTGAGGGTCTCCCCGTACTTCCCGATGACGATGCCAGCATCGGGGCCCAACAGGTTCATTCCCTCGCCGTCGACTATCTCGGAGTCCACGTTTAGATCCATGTGTCCCAGGATGCTGTTCAGGATGTCCCTGCCCCTCAGCAGGTAGAGCGGTGCGGAGGGGCGGGCCTCCACCTTCAGCCTCTTCCCCAGGAGACCGAAGAAGGCCTTGCCCTCCTCGATCACCGTAAGCGTTATATCGTCCGGGTCCAGGTTCCACGCGGCGGCAGCGTTTTTCCTTGCCTCCTCCGCCGAGGACACGTCCAGGACAAGAATATCGTCGTTCATGATAATCCTCCCTTTCTCTCGGAGGTCCACTTGTTAAAGACCTCGCCAGCCCCGTCCCGCCGGCTCGGGCGCGTTATGCGCGTCGGCCGAAGTGCGGCGATGCCGGGAGTCGACGGGACGACGCCTGTTCAATCTCCGCTTCTCGTCGGCTTGTCCTTGAGCAGGGTCGGTTTTTTCTGCATCTCGGCCTTGGTCCTCCTGGCGGTGCTCAGCTGCTGAATGACGCCGAGCAGGGAGGACACGCCCCAATACAGAAGGACTCCGCCGGGCAGGCTGAGGCAGATGAAGGTAAGGAAGAGCGGCATGAACCAGTTCATCATGGCCATCTGGGGGTTGCCGCTCGACGTGAGCTGCTGCTGGTACCAGGTGAGGAATCCTATGCCGAGCAGTAGCAGGAGGTTGGGCAGGTAGACCGACACGTTCATAAGGGCGAACGGGTTTGCCATTATCCCGTACATGACGGTGATTATCCCCAGCTGCTCCGTGGGCACCGTCAGCTTCAGGGCCTCCGCCAGCGTGGTCAGCACCGAGCCGTCGAGCTGTATCCACAGGAAGGACACCCCTGAGAAGTCGTAGTTGGTAAGCACGCGATACAGGAGAATGAAGACCGGAAGCTGAACCAGGAGCGGCAGGCACCCGGCGGCGGGGTTGACCTTGTTCTCCTTGTAGAGCGTCATCATCTCGCGGTTGAGGGTCTCCTTGTCGTCCTTGAACTTCTCCTGCAGCATCTTGATGCGGGGCTGCAGCTTCTGCATCTTCTGCATGCTGTCCATCTGCTTCTTGGTGAGCGGGTGAAGCAGCAGCCTTACGATCAGGGTAAGCGCTATGATGGCCAACCCCCATGACCCGGTGAAGCCGTGGACAAACTCCATCAGCTTCATCATGAGGTCCCCGCCCATCTTCCAAATTGAACCCACTATCGATCACCGTCCTCGTACGAATAAGCCCCGTGACCCCTGTCCGGCGCCGGCGGTACAGGATCATAGCCTCCGGGATGCCACGGAGCACACTTGCAAAGTCTTATAATAGTCAACCAGGTTCCCTTGAGAAAGCCGTGAGCGGTCAGCGCGTCGATTGCGTACTGCGAGCACGTTGGGTAGAACCTGCAATTATCGCCAAGCATCGGGGAGATCAAGACCTGGTAGATCCTGGCGAGCTTTACTCCGATCCAGGCTGCCGCGGTCATCTCTCGTCCGGGCACGGCGAACGACCCTCCCAATCCGGGCCGGGCCACCCTGGCTCCATCAGGCCCGCTCCCTCCAGGAGCGATGCCGTCTCCGCGTAGATCTCCTTCGCCCCGGCTTTCATTCCGGCGCGGCTCAGGCCGGCCACTATCCACACGTCGCGACGTATCCAAGGCAACAGCCTGCGAAAACCCTCCCTCAGGATCCTGCGTCCCCTGTTCCTGTCGTGGGATTTCCCCTGTCTCTTTCCGACGGCCATGCCGACCCTGGGGGCTCCCTCCGCGCCCTTCACAAACAGCAACCGCACCAGTTCGCCTCGAAGCCGACCACCGGTGCGGAAGACAACATCGAACTCCCACCCTCTTTTTAGGCGAGAAGACCGAGGGAAGAAAAACCTCAAAGGCTACACTGCCAGTCTAGCGCGGCCCTTTCTCCTACGGTTTCGGAGAATCCGGCGGCCCGACGGGGAACTTGAACGGGCGAGAAAGCCCATCTTCCTTTTCCTCGGCCTGTTATGGGGCTGAAACGTCTGCTTCAACGGTGACACCTCCTGACGACAATAGAAAACCGACCGTGACCGGCGGTATTTTTTCAGCCTTGATACTATATCACACACCAAGTCGCCCGGCAACAGGTCGTTCGGCCTTGATGGCGCGGGTTTCAACGGCTTGAAGAGAGCGCGGCCAGGTACGGTATCAGGCGGAGACCACGAGCCTGCGGTATTTCACTTTCGGCAGGGCGGAGGGAATCTTCCAGTCCGGCCTGCTGAGCACCCTTCCGTCCAGGATCGCCACCCTGCCCCGGTCGCTTCGGCTTCTTATCAGCCTCCCGGCGGCCTGTCTCAGGAGCATTTTCGCCTCCGGAAGAGTGGAACGCGCGAATGCCCCTCCCCCCTCCAGCGCGTTGCGCGCCTGGACCAGAGGGTCGCCCGGGTGGGCAAAGGGGATTCGGTCTATTATCACCTGGGTAAGCCCGTCGCCGGGTACATCCACGCCCTCACGAAATGACGACGCCCCCACCAGCACAGACGAGGGGTCGCTTCTGAACGCCTCCAGCAGCTCGCTCCTGGGTCCCTCTCCCTGGACCAGCACCCTGTAGCCCCTGGGCTTGGCCTTGAGGGCTACGGCCACCTTCGCCAGGAGCCTGTGCGACGCGAGCAGAACCAGCGTGCTACCGCCGTTCTTCTCGACCAGCTTCTCCACCACTCTGCAGATGGTGCCGTCGTAGTTGGGGTTCATCACGTCAAGTCCCGTATCGACCACCACGATCTCCATCTGGCGCCCAAGGTCGAACGGAGACCCGCAGATGAACAGGCGGTCGGGGCGAATGCCAGTCTCCCTCTCCCAGTAGTCGAGCCTTCCGTCTATCGTGAGCGTGGCGGAGATGAACACCGACCTGTTAGCCGGGCCCGAGTGAATGGCCGAGGCCAGCTCCGAGCCGGGTGAAACAGGCGCGCTGAACAGGGTCCGCCCCCCCTTCCAGTACGCCCAGGACGGGTAGTCGGACACCTCGGCGCACCAGGCCAGGCTCCTCCTTATCCTGCCGCACTCCTCCATCCAGGCGGAGATCCCGCCGTCCTCCCCGGACTCGAAGGTCTCATCGCCGGAGGAGAGGGGTTCAAGAAGGTCCTGAAGGCCCTTGAGCTTTCCGCAGAGGGCCCTCTGTCTCTGGAGCAGGTCGTCGTTTTTGGCGGTTATGTTCTCCTTTCCACCGGGCAGGAGGATGTCCAGCTGCTCGAAGAAGCGCGCGGACTCCTCCCGCAACTCGCTCGACAGGATCATGGCCGCGCCCTGCCTGCCCGATCTCTGGAGCTCGGCCACGGCATCCGTGAAGGGCCTGGAGCGCAGCAGCCTGACGAGGTCCTCGTCCGACACGGAGACCGTCATGGACGAGCGCGCGGCCTCGCTCAGCCTGTGAGCCTCGTCGCATATCAGCATGTCGTAGGGCACCGGGAATGGCTTGCCGGCCGCCATGATGTACGAGAAGTACAGGTGGTAGTTGGCCACAATAATGCGCCATCCCCTCGCCTCCCTGAGGGCGCGCTGGACGAAGCACTCCCCGCGCATTGGACACCTGAACCCCCTGCAGGAGCGGGAGGAGGCGGCGATAGCAGCCAGCGCGGGGGAGTCCTGGGGCAGGGAGAGCTCGGACAGATCACCTGTGGCGGTCCTCTTAAGCCAATCCTCGATCTCCCTGGAGGATCGCCCGCCGTCGCGGTGCGACAGGTATCCCTGGCGTCCCTCGTCCCCCTCCGAGGCCTCCTCGGCCCTGGACAGGCATGCATAGTTGCCCTTGCCCTTCAGCAGTCCGAAGGGGAGGTCCAGCCCCAGCAGCTCGTTCAGGCGGGGAAGGTCCTTCATTATCAGCTGTTCCTGCAGAGGAATGCTTGCCGTCAGGAACAGCACCGTCTCGCCCGAGGCCGAAGCCCTCAGCATCGCCGGGGCCAGCAGGGCGAAGGTCTTGCCCACGCCGGGCGGCGCCTCCGCGGCCAGCGTGTACCCACCCTCGGAAGCCAGCGCGCCGGCGACAGATTCGGCCAGTTCCAACTGTTCCTCCCTGTGCTCGAACGCCGGAAAGCCCTTCATCATGATGCCCTCCGGGCCAAATATCTCCTCCATGGACGGAATCCCCATGATCTACCCTCTTTCAAAGCCAGTATGAACAGTCCCTCGGCACGGGTTTCTCCGCCCTTCACGAGGTCTCTCGCCCCGCCCGGCGAAAATCCGCCGTTTCTCTTGCAAATATATCAGAAACCGTGCTAGAATGGCACGGTTGTGCCGGGAGGAGGTGAGTTACATGCCGAACAAGAAGTCAGCGATTAAAAGAATGAAGACGAGCGAGAGAAACAGGCTTTACAACCGTTTCTGGAAGACTCGTTGCAAGAACGCCGTGAAAAAGGTCCTCGCGGCCGTTGAGGGCGGAGACGAGGCTCTCGCGCTGACGCAGCTTGCCATAGCGCAGAGCGTCATCGACAAGGCGGTCGTCAAGGGTGTCATGCACGGCAATACAGCCGCACGCAGAAAGTCCATGATCACCAACAGGGTCAAGAGGCTCTCCGGGGAGAATCAGCCCGCCTGATACGCCTAACTCGCCACTTGCCGTAAAAACAGGGAGCTGGACGTCGGGAACCGCGCCGTTCAGCTTATTTTTTTGCCCCGGCGCCTGCCATGCACCGCATTACCAGCGCCTCGAACCCGGGCCAACCTTCGGCATAAGAGGTCTTCTCCCCCCACGACAGGGACAGCAGGCCGAGCGCCATATCCGACAGCGCCTCCGGCCGGTAGTTCCGCAACGCCTCCCTCGCCATCTTAAGGGCATAGTCCTTTACCTCGAGGGCGACCATCACTCTCTCGGCCTCAGCCTGCGGGAAAACCCCGAGGTAGACGGCCGGCCTGATCCTGTTGTACAGGGCTGTCAGCAGGGGGAGCACGCTCGGCTCCCCCTTGAGGCGCTCGAACACGGCCAACACCTCGGCGGCGCGCGCCTGGCAGAAAGAGTCGAGGAACTTGAGCACCAGGTTCCTGCCCTCGTCGTAGGAGAGCCTCCTGACCATATCCGCGTCCACGCGAGCGCCGTCGGCGTAGATGCCGAGGCTCGCGAGCTCGGCTCGCACCTCCTCGGGATCCTCGGTCAGCTCCACCAGCAGCGCGGCCGCCTCGTCAGCCAGTGAGATGCCCTGCTTCGCCGCCAGGCCGAGCAGCCACTTCTTCCTCTGTGAGGACCAGAAGGGGACCGACTCGGCCTTCAGCATCGCAATCTTCTTTCTAGCCTCGGGGGGGAACGCTTTGCCGGGGTCCTTCTCGTACACCAAGAGCACTGCTTCCGGGGCATCCTCGTCCTCAAGGTGCTCGACCAACTCGGCCGGGAAGGGGCCCAGCAGCTCAGCCGACTCGACCACCGTGACCCTCCTGCTTGCGAACAGCCCCATGGCGCGGCCAGCGGCGATTATCTCCCGCCACTCGCCCCCCTCGCGCGTCCCGGCGTGCTCCCTCCCCTTCATTTTCAGGGCCTCCAGCTCCTCGGCCAGAATGCGTCTGCCGGAGGCCCCTCCTGAAGCGATGATCTTAAGATGAGACACTAATCCCTCACCACTATGTTGACCAGCTTGTCCGGCACCGCGATCACGCGCTCGGGGCGCGTCCCGTCGAGGCGGCGGATTATCGAGGGAAGGGCGAGCACCCGCTCCTGGAGCTCCTCTTTAGAGAGCCCCGCAGGCAGCTCTACTCTCTCGCGCAGTTTGCCGTTCATCTGGACCACAACCGTGACCGAATCCGCCTCCAGGGCGGCCGGCTCCGCCTCGGGCCACGGCGACATCGCCAGGGCGTCGGCGTGGCCGGTCAGCGACCACAGCTCCTCCGTTATATGGGGGCAGAAGGGGTTCAGGCAGGCCAGCAGGGTCTCCACTCCCTCCCTGAAGAGAGACCTCTCCGTCTCTCCCTCCGGGTGAAAGGCCTGAAGCGCGTTCAGCAGCTCCATCAGGCGGGCCACCGCGGTGTTGAACTGCTTCTCGCCGGAGATATCCTGTGTCACGGATTGGATTGTGACGTGGATCTTCCTCTTCATATCGCGCAGGCGACGATCCGCCAGCCCCTCCATCGGGATCGAGGGGCCCCTCTGCGCAAGCAGCGGCAGGTTCTCCTCGACCAGCCTCCACACCCGGTTGAGGAAGCGGTGCGCCCCCTCCACCCCGTGCTCGCTCCAGTCGAGGTCGTTGGCCGGCGGGGCGGCGAACAGTATGAACAGCCTCGCGGTATCTGCGCCGTAGACCTTGATGATCTCGTTGGGGTCGACCACGTTGCCGAGCGACTTGGACATCTTCGCCCCGTCCTTGATCACCATCCCCTGAGTGAGGAGGTTGGTGAAGGGCTCGCGCGCCCTCGAGAGCCCCAGGTCCGCGAAGAACTTGGTGAAGAAGCGCGCGTAAATCAGGTGGAGACAGGCGTGCTCGATGCCGCCTATGTACTGGTCCACTGGCATCCAGTAGTTGGCCTCGTCGGCGTTGAAGGCGACGGTGTCGTCGTGAGCTGAGCAGTAGCGGAAGAAGTACCAGGAGGAGCAGATGAAGGTATCCATCGTGTCCGCCTCGCGGCGGCCCGGCTTTCCGCACCTGGGGCACGGCGTAGTGAGCCACTCCTGGTCGTCGGCCAGCGGCGACCCTCCCTCCTCCTTGAACTTCACGTTCTCCGGGAGCAGTACCGGCAGATCGTCCTCCGGGACCGGGACTATGCCGCAGTCGTCGCAGTACACCACGGGGATCGGCGCACCCCAGTATCGCTGCCTGGAGATCAGCCAGTCGCGCAGCCGGAAGTTCACCTCGCGTTCGCAGTAGCCCCTCTTGACCCCCCATTCGATCATGGCTGGGATCGCCTCGGCGGTGGGCATGCCGTCGAATTCGCCGGAGTTGCAGGCTATGCCGTTGTCCTCGAACGCGCGGTCCATCTCCTCCGCGTTCAAGGCTCCGTCGACGGGCTGTATTACGACCTTGACCGGGATGCCGTACTTCCGCGCGAACTCGAAGTCCCTCTGGTCGTGGGCGGGAACGCCCATTATCGCTCCGGTGCCGTAGTCCATCAGGATGTAGTTGGCAATCAGGATCGGAACCACTTCACCCGTCACCGGGTTCACCGCGTCGAGTCCGGTGAACAGTCCCTCCTTCTCCCCCCCTACCGCGGTCCGCTCGATGGAGCTCTGCGTAGCGCACCTCTTGACGAAGGCCCTGATCTCGTCGGCCCTCGGGGACAGGCTGCACATCTTCTCCACGAAGGGGTGCTCCGGCGAGAGGGCGAGGAAGGTGACCCCGAAGATCGTGTCGAAACGGGTGGTGAAGGTCTCTATGACCGCGCCGCTACGCTTCTCAGTGAAGGACAGGCGGGCGCCCTCCGATCGCCCTATCCAGTTGCGCTGCATTATCTTGACCCTCTCGGGCCAGCCGGGCAGGTTGTCGAGGTCATCGAGGAGCTCCTGGGCATAGTCCGTGATCCTCAGGAACCATTGCTCCAGGCTGCGCTTGACCACGGGGGTGTCGCACCTCCAGCAGCGACCGTCGTTGATCACCTGCTCGTTAGCCAGCACCGTGCCGCAGCTCTCGCACCAGTTGACAGGCGCGTTCTTCCTGTATGCCAGCCCCTTTTTCAGAAACTGGAGGAAGATCCACTGGGTCCACCTGTAGTAGTCCGGGTTGCACGTCTCGATCCTGCGCCGCCAGTCGTAGCTGCACCCCATGCGCTTGAGCTGCTCGGTCATGTACTCGATGTTGTCCCAGGTCCACTTGTGCGCCGGGGTCTTGCTCTTTATGGCGGCGTTCTCGGCAGGCATGCCGAAGGCGTCGAAGCCGATCGGGTGAAGGACGTTCAGGCCGCGCTTCCACAAAAAACGCGTCAGCATGTCGCCTATCGAGTAGTTCCTGAGGTGCCCCATGTGGAGCGCGCCGCTCGGGTACGGGAACATCTCCAGGCAGTAGAACTTCTCGCGCCCGAGGTCGGCGTCGGCGTTGAACGTGCCCTCGCCCTCCCACTTCTCCTGCCATTTCAACTCTATGGATCGAAAATCGTAGCCCATATACCTTCCTCCTCAAATCCTGTCGCTCAGCTGTTAACCGTCTTTCTTCTCCCGGCTGAAGTACATGTCCATGAAGGGCCTCAGCAGGTCTATCGGAAGCGGGAAAATGGTGGTGGTGGCCTTCTCTCCAACGCTGACCTCGCGCATGGTCTGCAGATAGCGAAGTTGCAGGGTTATCGGCGACGTCTCCATCTGGAGCGCGGCCTCGCTGAGCTTCTGCGCAGCCTGCAGCTCTCCCTCCGCGTTGATGATCTTCGCGCGCCGCTCGCGCTCCGCCTCCGCCTGCTTGGCCATCGCGCGCTTCATGCTCTCGGGCAGCTCCAGCTCCTTAAGCTCGACCGCGCTGACCTTTATCCCCCACGAGTCGGTCCGCTCGTCGATGATCTTCTGAAGCTCGTTGTTTATCTTCTCCCTAGACGAAAGCACCTCGTCGAGGTCGACCGACCCGATGACCGACCGCAGGGTGGTCTGGGACAGAAGGCTCGTGGCCAGCACGTAGTTCTCCACCTCCACCACCGAGTACGACGGATCCATGACCCTGAAGTAGACCACCGCGTTGACCTTGATCGGCACGTTGTCCCTGGTTATGACTTCCTGGACCGGCACGTCGAGGGTCACCACGCGCATATCCACCCTGACTACCCTGTCTATGACGGGTATCACCAGCACCATCCCGGGCCCCTTCGCTCCCACCAGCCGCCCGAGGCGGAAGACCACCAGCCGCTGGTACTCGGGTATGACCTTGATGGCCGACGAGAGGAAAAAGACGAGGATCAGGATGAATCCAAACGAAGTCCCCAGGCTGAACAGCATATCCAAGATATCGAACATGACTAAACCTCCTTTGCAGATGAATCGCCGCCGGGCGTCGATTCCACGGTATCATCGCGGACGACTAGCGTGAAACCGTCCATCTCGGACACAAGGACCTCCGCCCCCTTGTAGAAACGCGCCCCTCCGACTCCCTTCGCCCTCCAGATCTCGCCGTGGCACCTGACCATCCCCTCGGGGTCGAGATCCTCCACCACAACGGCCTTCCTTCCCGTCATCCCCTCCGCGCCGGAGACCGGCCTCCTGGCGTGCGAACGGAGGACGAGATACAGGGCCCCGATGAAGAAGAGCCCGAAGGCCAGGCTCATGCCGCCTATCACGTTCATGGACACGTTCAACAGCTCCCCTCCGGGCGCCCTGAAGAGAATGAGCCCGCCCGTGACCAGGGATGCCAGGCCGAACAGGCTGAGCACCCCTATGCCTCCGACCACCAGGTCGAGGACGAGAACCACTATGCCCGCCACCAGAAGAACGACCCCGGCCCAGTTGAACGGGAGCATTCTCAGGCCGAAGGCCCCCAGCAGCACCATGACCGCCCCGGACGTCCCGAGCACGAATCCTCCCGGAGTCAGGACCTCCAGCACGATCATCAGTATGCCGGCGGACAGCAGCATGTACGCTGTATCCGGGCTCGAGATGAACTGAAGGACCCTCTCGCGCGAGGACATATTTATCTCCACTATGACCGACGGGTTGAAGAAAAGCTCCCTCTCCTCGCCTCCGACCAAGACCCTCCTGCCGAGGATGCCCGTCAGCAGCGAATCCATATCGGGCGCCGACAGGTCCACCAGCCCTCCCGCGAGGGCCTCCTCCGAGGTAAGCGAGACGCTCTCGGTGACCATGCGCTCGGCGAGGTCGGGGTTGCGCCTCCTGAGCTGGGCGAGCGACCTCATGTGAGCAGCCAGGTCGTTGGTTATCTTTCTTTTCATGTCCCTGTCCGGCGCATCCTGGCCGGAGGCCATGACCGGCTGCGCGGCGCCGACGTTGGTGCCGGGGGCCATGGCCGCCACGTGCGCGGCCTGCAGTAAGAAGGCCCCCGCCGAGGCCGCCCTGGCCCCCTGGGGAGAGACCCACACGACCACGGGCACCGAAGAGTCCATGATGGCGGCCGTCATGGCCCTCATCGAACTGACCAGGCCGCCCGGGGTGTCCATGCGGAATACCACCAAGCCGGCTCCCTCATCCGACGCGCGGGACAGGACTTCCTCGGTGAATACCTCCATGGAGACCCCTACAGTCCCCTCCAGCCTGGCGGCCATGACTACTCCGCCGTCCGCCTCGCACGCCGGCGCGGCTGGCAGGGCAAGCGACAGCGCGAGGAGAATGACTGCGCATATTTTACCAAATCTTGTCATATCATCACCGCCTTAAGGGCGTCCTTCAGGGTCGAGACCCCTGTCACAGCGAGCGGCGCGGCGCCGCGCAAGGCCCTCTCGCGGGAGCTGACGACGGCCCGCTTGAACCCCAACCTCGCCGCCTCCTGCAAACGTCGCTCGAGCCTCACCACCGGGCGCACCTCGCCGGCCAGGCCCACCTCGCCCAGTAGAATGCAGTCCGCCGGGACAGGGGCGTCGCGCACCGCCGATGCCAGCGCCGCGCAGAGGGCCAGGTCCGCGGCCGGCTCCCTCAGGAGAAGCCCGCCCGCAACGTTCACGTACATGTCGAACAGGGAGCATCCGACGCCGCATCTCTTCTCGAGCACCGCGGAGAGGAGCTGAATCTTGTTCACGTCCACTCCCCTGCCGGTGCGCTTCGGGTAGGGGAAGGCAGTCGCCGCGGCGAGCGACTGGATCTCCGCGATCAACGGGAGGCTGCCCTCGACCGCGACCGTCATGGCTACCCCCGGCACGGTCTCGGAGGCCCTGTTCCAGTACAATCCGCTGACATCCCGCACTGGGGACAGCCCCGAGTCCGTCATCTCGAAGACGCCGAGCTCCTCGGTGCTGCCGTAACGGTTCTTGCCGGCGCGGAGCATCCTGTAGGGGGAGTAGTCCTCGCCGGAGAAGGTGAGGACCGCGTCAACCATGTGCTCGAGGAGCATGGGGCCCGCGATCCTCCCTTCCTTGGTTATGTGCCCCACGAGGACCGCCGGGATTCCCCTCTCCTTGGCCGAGGAGATGCACGCCTGGGCCACGGCCCTGACCTGGGCCGGGCTGCCCGGCCAACCACCCTCGCCGTCCACGCTCATGGCCTGAACGCTGTCCACCACCAGGAATCTCATCCCGGGCAGGGCCTCGAGCGCGGAGACTATATCGCCGGTGCACGCAAGGTGCAGCCCGTCGAGACGAGTCCCGAGGCGCTTGGCCCTGAGCGCGATCTGCGACTCGGACTCCTCCCCGGACAGGTAGAGCACCGGTCCGACTATCTCAGCCATCATGCCGCACGTCTGCAACAGGAGGGTCGACTTGCCGATTCCCGGCTGCCCGCCCAGCAGGTAGACGCCCCCCGGAACGAAGCCTCCGCCAAGCACTCGGTCGAAGTCGTCGAACCCGGAGGAGACCCGCGAGGGGGGCAGAGCCTCGGATGCCACGATGCATCGCGCGACCTGACGGTTCGCCTCCGCGCCGGGCGTAGCGCCCTTCTCCATCGTGCCCCACTCCCCGCACGACGGGCATCTCCCCGCCCAGGAGGCGGAGGATGCGCCACAGACGGAGCAGAAGTACCTGGCTGCCGCCAGCTTAGCCATTTCATCTCACCCCGCGTCCAGTTTATATCCCAGCTTCTGTCCTGTCGAGGGGCATCAGGGCGACCAGGTCCAGGGGTTGAGGACGCTCCTGCCCTCCATCCCCCCCAGCGCCATCCTCACCTCGCCGAAGGACGGGGCGGCCAGGCGCATCACCGTGCAGCGGTCCCTCGAGATCTCGGACAGCCTGTGGGCATCGGACGAGCGGACGAACACTCGGTCCGGGTATCGCTCCCTCCATTCCGCGAACGCAGAGTGCGACACGGCGGGCGACAGCTCGAGGGCGTGGCACGGGAAGTCGTCGGGCACCCTCCCGAGCACCGACTCGTAGGAGAAGGACGGCCTGTCAAGGTGCGCCGGTATCACGACGGCCCCCATGCGGCAGGCCTCCGAGGCCACCTCGTCCACCGAGTAGCCGACCCCCTGAACGAGCAGGGTATCGCGCTCGCTCATTATATTGTTTTCATGGTCGATGACGAGCTGGTAGCCGAAGATCGACGGGTCATTCTCCCGGTCGGGCAATGAGAGCCAAAGCCACCTCCTGTACTCGACCGCGCTCTCGTCGTCGGGGAAGATCACCACCACGTGGATGTCCTCGGCCGTCTGGATCTCCATGCCGGTCAGCACCGCCGGGTCGCCCTCCGCGGCCTCGCGGATCGCCGGTGCGTTGGCTATATCGTTGTGATCGGTCACAGCGCAAAGAGAGACGCCGGCGCCCCGGTAGGCTGAGACTATCTCCGGGGCCCCCATCTCGAGCTCCGCGCACGGCGACAGGACGGTGTGAAGGTGAAGGTCGACCCAGTAGGAGGAGAGGTTCATGAGGAGATCGGAAAACCGGCCTCCCTGAGGGCCCCTGCGGCGTCGAAGGCCGACATGGGAGTGGTCGCCAGGGTGATGCCCTCGACGGAGCATCTGTCGACAAGCGTCCTGTCCGGCATTCGCCCGGAGGCCGCCAGGATGAACGGGACCTCCTTCAGCACCGCCACGGCTGCGGCGTTCACGTGGGTCTGGATCGTTATCCAGAGCCACCCCTCGCGAGCTTCGGCCATTATGAAGCTGAGCAGGTCCCCCGAAATGGCCCCGCCAAGCTCTCGGTCCATGTCCCCCTCCACCAGTACGCTGGCGCCGGTGACCCTTACCGCCTCGCCAATCTTCATCAGGATCTCCTCCGTTTCCTGCCGGTGTGAAGCGTGTGCGGCAGCTTGGACGAGAGGCACTGGATCTCCTCGCTGAGCTGGGTTATCCTCTCCCTCATCTTGAACACGCAGTCGGAGACATCCCCCTGCCCCCTCACGATGTCCTCCGCGAGGGCCCTGCACGAGGGACGGCCGCAGGCGCCGCAGTCTATGTGCGGCAGGTCGGCGTAGATCGCGTCCATCTCCCGCAGCTTGGCCATGGCCTCCTTGATGTCCTTGGACAGGGGAAGGCGCTCGCGCGGGACTACCGGGGCCGCCAGCTCCCACACGCCCCTGTCGTGCCAGTGGCGTATCCTCTCCATCTCCTCGCTGGACGGCATCCACTCCGCGTCGATGTTGTTGAGCCTCAGCTGCGACAGGAAGCGGGACTCGTAGGTCCCGGTGCCGCCGAAGCAGCCCAGGTCGCACGCGCGGCACTCGATGAAGTCCACTCCCGAGAGGCGCCCGAGTTCCAGCTCGTTGAGAAGATCCTGGGTGTTCCTCAGCCCCGACACGGAGATGGAGGTGAAGCCCTTGTCGAAGAAGGAGGCGATGTGGCGCGCCTCGCCCCCCGAGGTGGACCACAGCAGCCACCTGCCGCTGACGGGCCTGGTCTTGGCCCCGGTGACCTTGACGTTGCAGGCGAGCATGTCGCGGATAACCGTCCTGACGCTTACGACGTACTCGAGCGAGCTTCGTTTCCTGCCGACAGGGTTTCGGACCAGGGTGGCCTTGGCGGGGCAGGGAGAGACCAGGGTAACGTTCTCCTTCGCCCCCGTCTCCTCCCGCCAGATGGTCACGGCGGTCTCGAGCGGCGACTCCACGGGCAGTATGCGCCCGACCAGCTCCGGGTAGTTCATCTGGATCAGGCGTATCACTGCGGGACAGTAGGTGGAGATGTAGGGCAGATTCTCCCCGCCCTCCCTGATGATCTTGGCCGACGCGAAGGCGGAGAGGTCGAACGCGAGGGAGGCCCACTCGGAGAGGTCGTTGTACCCGTGGCTCTCCAGCGCCTCCATCATGAGACGAGGGCGCGAGTAGGCGCCCACCTGGACGTAGAAGGCCGGGTCCGCCATAAGGACGAGCCCCTCCCTGGTCTTGATGAGGTCCCACTCGTCGTCGTTGACTGTGATCGCCCTGTCCTTGCAGCTCCTTATGCACTCGCCGCAGTCTATGCACAGGTCTGGCAGAAGCCTGACCACGCCGTCGATCACGCGCAAAGCCTCGGTCGGACACGACCTGATGCAGTTGGCGCAACCGCGGCAACGGGATTCGGTGATCTTTATCCCTCCGGACATGAAAACACGCTCCTTTGCTTAGCCCTGCTTGAAGGCCACGGTCGCCCTGAGCCTGGTGCCCCTCCCTACCTCCGTGTCTATCTCCATGGCATCGGCGTTTCTCTGGATATTTGGCAGCCCCATCCCGGCCCCGAACCCGAGTTCCCTGATCTCGTCGGTGGCGGTGGAGTACCCCTCCTGCATGGCGAGCTGGACGTCGGGGATGCCCGGCCCCGAGTCCGAGGCCTCTATCACCAGGTGATCGTCGTGCACGGTCATCCGAAGCATTCCGCCGCCCCCGTGAATGAGCGCGTTCATCTCGGACTCGTAGGCGATGACCGATGCCCTGCGGACCAGGTCGGAGGCTATTCCTAGCATCTTCAGGGTCGCCTTGAACTTGGTGGACGCCTCTCCTATCGCCGAAAAATCACCGGCCTGGATGGCGTACTCCTCCACATACGGCTCCTGCCCCACGGGTCACACCCCTCTGTCCGGAATATGACAGGGAAGGATGCCCTTCTGAAAGAGGATGCCGCACGTCTCGAACATGCTCATCTGGCATACGAGGATCGGCATCTTGATCTGCGAGGCCAGTTTGACGGCGGCCTCCTGCGGTTTCTTCCCGCGGATGAAGACCACCGACGGCAGGTCGAGCATCTGGGCCGTGCGGACTATCTGGATGTTCGTGAGCCCGGTGAGCAGCAGCGACCCGGGCCTGGCGAACGCGAGGACGTCGCTCATCAGGTCGGCGCCGTAGGCACACTCGATGTCTATCGAGTCGAGCAGATCCTCCCCGCACAGCACCTCCGCCCGAATAAGGGTAACGAGATCGCGAAGTATCATTGTATTGCTTCCTCCTCTTTTATTGTCTGTTCGGAATGCGCTCTGCAGGTCAACGAAGGTTCTCGGGACCCCTGACCGTCAGGGTGTTGACCGGGTGGAAGCTCTTCTCCGCCACTTTCATGAAGGATACTCGCCTCTCGACGGGCCTGTGGGTGAGCGGGTTGACCGAGAGCGCCTGCGAGCCGAAAGCCAGCCCCCGGGCCAGAGGCATGAATGCGGCGAGGTCGGAGGGCGCCGGGGAGCCTGAACGCCCGAAGGCGTCGAACAGCCACTTGCACGCGACGTATGCCCGCCCCGCGACGGCCGCGTCCTTCACGATCAGGTTCAATCGCCTGCGTATCTCCCGAAGGAGCGGGGCGAGAGAAGCATCGGTCCTCACAGGGTAGTCCTGGTCGGCCGCGACGACCCCGTCGAAGGAGAGCAGAAGGGGCTGAGGCGCGCCGCCGTACCAGATCTCGAACCCGCCGGTCTTCAGGCGGGTCGCCCTCCAGACGTCGCGCACGACCATCGAGCCGGCCCAAGTGATCAGTACTTTCGCGCCCGAGGACACCATCTCGGACTCCATCAGCCTGAAGGAGTCCATCGCCCCTCCGGGGATCCAGAAATACTCCGAGTCGAACCCCTTCTCGGACAGCATCTCCCCCAGGTTGCGCGACCGGCACTCGAGCGCCGGGTCGAGCCTGTCGGCCATCAGGGCCACGACAGATCCGGCCGGGAGGACGGCGGAGGCGTAGTCGGCGAAGGCCTGGACCCGGAAGTCGCTGTACAGGTCCAGGGCGAATACCATCGGGTCTGGAGCTCCATCTGCGTCCAGGATGTTCTCATGCTCTCCGTAGGCCGACAGCAGTACAGGTCCTTTCCCGGCCAGCAGAGGCCTGAGGATCGGGATGTCGTCGCCGCCGGACATGGACAGGACGGCGGAGACTCCCTTTTTTCGCCAGTCCGCGACCCGGGAGGCGGCGGACTCCCCGTCCAGGGGCGGCTCCTGCAGGAACCTGATGTCGCGCCCTCTTATCCCGTCCGCGCTGTCCATTACCTCCCACTCGGCGAGGCGGATCGCCGCGATGGCAGACCTGCCCTGCTCGCTGTCCCACCCCTCGTCGGGCGGGAGGACCGCCACCTGCCAGACCCACCCGTCCTGCAGTCCCACCTCGAAGCCGTCCACGACGGCGCGCGCGGCGGTGGCGGCAAGAAGGAGCGAAAGGACCGCGACGAGGACGAACGCCTTCAGCGCCGTCGCACGTCCGCCGCCGCCAGCACCCCTTCCCCGCACGTAGCTCGCTGCCTTCACCGCTTGTAGCCGATGATCCGGCGAAGCAGGTTCTTTCTCCACTCGACGTCGCTCTCCGTCTCTACGCCCTTCGGTGGGAAGCCGTCGATGACCCCGGCCACTCCCCTGCCCTGCTCGCTCTCGCATACGATGACCTGAAGGGGGTTGGCCGTGGCCGCGAAGATGCGGCACACCTCCTGGCAGTCCTTGATGCGGTTCAGCACATTGATGGGGTATCCGCCGCGGAGCACCACCAGGAACGAGTGTCCCGCCGCGACCTCCTTCATGTTGTCGACCGCGACCTTCTGAAGCTCCTCGTCGTTGCCGTCGCTTCGGATCAGGCAGTCCCCAGATGCCTCGCAGAACGCCAGGCCGAACTTGAGCGACGGAGAGGACGTGACGAGGGCCTCGTACAGGTCCTCCACGGTCTTGATGAAGTGACTCTGGCCAAGTATGACGTTGCAGTCCTCGGGGAAAGAGAGTTGGACCAGCGTCCACCCTGATATCTCTGGCACTTGCAACCCCTCCTTGTTAATGGATTATGCGGCGCGGCAACCGCGCCGCAAGTATGATACAACAGGGCGCAGACTTTAGCCACGCCCTGATCCGGCAAAACCGGAGACGACCGCTATCGCCCGGCCCTGCGGCTTACATGCCCATGTAGGCTTTCCTGACCTCGTCGGAGTCGAGCAGCTCCCTCGCCGATCCGGAGTGGACCACCCTCCCCGTCTGCAGCACGTACCCGCGGTTCGCGATCTCGAGGGCCTCCTGCACCATCTGCTCGACCAGAAGCACGGTGATCCCCTTCCGGTTTATCAGCACCACGGTCTCGAAGACCTTCTCCACAAGGCTGGGCATCAGCCCGAGCGACAGCTCGTCCAGCATGATAAGCTTCGGCGCTGACATCAGGCCGCGCGCTATCGCGCACATCTGCTGCTCCCCGCCGCTCAGAGTCTCCGCAGTCTGAGTGCTTCTGTCCTTAAGCCTCGGGAAGAGCGCGAACATCTCCTCGAGCCTCTCGTCTATCACCTTGCGATCGACGACTGTGAAGGCCCCCAGCTCGAGGTTCTCCCTGACCGTCAGTTTAGGGAAGAGCCTGCGCCCCTCCGGGATATAGGACAACCCCTTGCGGATGTTGGCCGAGGCAGGGCTCCTGGATATGTCCTCCCCCTCGAGCAGGATCTGCCCTCTCTCCGGGTGCAGCAGGCCGCATATCGCGCGCATCGTGGTGGACTTCCCGGCACCGTTGGCCCCGATGATGGCCACAATCTCGCCCCTGTTCACTTCGAGCGAGAGCCCGCGGATTACGGGAGTCCCGTCGTAGCCGCAGTGGATATCCTTCACCTCAAGCATCGCGGCCATCGTCATTCCCCTCCTTCGCGCCCTTCCTAAGCCTCCTGCTGTACTTCTCGCCGAAGTAGGCCCGGATCACCTCCGGGTCCTCGACCACCACGCCCGGCACGTCCTCGATGATCTTCTCCCCGCCGTTCAGCACCACGAGCTTGTCGGCGATCGGCATGATGGCCTCCATTATGTGCTCCACCATGAGAATCGTAACTCCCTCGCTCTTCATCCGGAGTATGAGTTCGACCATCTCCCTCGTCTCGGTCGTGGTCAGGCCCGCCGCAGCCTCGTCGAGCAGGATCAACTTAGGACCGGTGGCAAGGGCGCGCGCGACTTCGAGCCTCTTCTTGTTGCCAATCGTAAGCCCCCCCGCCCTGCGGTCCATGTAGTGCGACAGGGAGCTCATCTCCATGCACCTCTTCGCGCTGGCCATAGCCTCGGCCGGGTTCCCAGTGCGCATGTAGGCGCCCACCAGTATGTTCTCCAGCACGGTCATCTCCTTGAGCGGGCGCACCACCTGGAACGTGCGGGCCACTCCCATGCGCGCGATCCTCCACGAGGGGAGGTTGGTGATATCCCTGTCCTCGAATGTGATCCTGCCCGAGGTCGGCCTGTAGAGCCCGGCCACGCAGTTGAACAGGGTGGTCTTCCCCGCGCCGTTGGGGCCGATGAGCCCTACTATGGTGCCGCTCTCGACGTCGAACGAGATGTCGTTGTTAGCCACGAGGGCGCCGAAGGATTTTGTAAGATTCCGAACCGTGAGTATGGCCATCAGCGGTCACCCCCGTCGTTGGACGCGTCCCGTCCCCGCGGGGCCAGCCCGCGGATCAGCCCCATGATGCCGGTCGGCTGCCTTATCATGGTGTAGATGATGATCAGGCCGAATATTATCAGGTCCACTCCGGACCCGAGGTGCGCGAGGTAGGCCCTCGTGTACTCCTGCAGGGGTATGAGCACGGCCGCGCCCAGCAGGGGGCCCCAGAAGGTGCCGAGTCCTCCCAGGATGGTGATCAGCACGAACTTCATGGACATGTCCAGCGACATGACCATCGGCGGGTCGACCCGGTAGTTGTACTGGGCGAAGAACGCCCCGCACAGCCCGGCCAGCCCGGCCGACAGGGCCATGGCGGAGAGCTTGACCAGAGAGCTGTTGACGCCCAGGGACTCCGCGGTCTCCTGCCCCTCTCGGACCGCCCTCAGGTAGTACCCCATCCTGTGGGAGTCTATCCATCGGACTACGCCGAACACCAGGGCGAACAGGAAGAGCGCGCCGAGGTAGTAGCCGGTCTTGTCGGAGGACCAGGAGAAGTTCCTCCATCCGTCCTCGAGGATCGGGTAGTCGAGGCCTATCGCGCCCCCCACCCAGTCCCAGATCATGAAGAGCCTGTTGAATATCTCGACTATCGCGAAGGTGGCGATGGCGAAGTAGTGCCCCTTCAGACGGAAGCACGGGGCGCTTATCGGGATGGAGACGAGCGCGGCGACGAGCGCTCCGACCGGCGCTCCGTACCACGGCAGGGAGTTGAACTGAACCACGGCCATGGCCGCTCCGTAGGCGCCGATGCCGAAGAAGACCGCGTGGCCGAAGGAGGTCTGTCCGCAGTACCCGCTGATGATGTTCCATGCCTGGGCCATCGACGCGTACAGGAACACCATCGTCAGCACGTGGCCGTGGAATGTGTTCTCTATGCCTCCAGGGATGAAAGGAAGCACGAGTGCCCCGGCGAGCAGCAGGTACCATATTCCATCCGAGATTTTTTTCGTATTCATGAACGACTCACCACCCGAACAGGCCCTTTGGGCGAATCAGTATTACCGCGAGGTAGACGGCGAACACCGCCGCGTACTTGACAACCGCGGCCACGTAGAATCCGGTGAAGGACTCCACCAGTCCGATGATTATCGCCGCCAGCAACGCCCCGGGGATACTGCCGAAGCCGCCGAGGGCCACCACCACGAATGCGATCAGACTGAACAGAGACCCCACCTCCGGGTAGACGGCCAGGTAGGATGTCATGAGTCCGCCGGTTATCCCCACGCACGCGCCCCCTATCCCGAAGACCAGTAGATATATGTTCTCCGTCCTGATGCCCATAAGCTCCGCCGCCTCGCTGTCCATCGCGGTGGCCTGTATGGCCCAGCCGAGCCTGGTCCTCTTCAGCATCCAGTAGAGGCAGGCCAGCAGAACGAGGGCGAAGGCCGCGGTGGCGAGCTGGGGGACGGACAAGATGGCGCCGCCCACGGAGATGGTCTTCCCCTCCAAGACGGTGCCCGACAGCAGCCTGAAGTTCGGCGTGAAGCGGTTCATGCAGAAGTTCTTCAACACCATCGAGAGGCCGAAGGTCGCCAGCAGGGGCGCCATGGCGGACTTGCCCAGGCTGTTCCTGATGATGAGCCTGTAGGTTGCGGCGCCCATTATGAACAGGAAGGCGCCGGAGGCAATCCAAGAAAACAGGGGGTCAACGTCCAGAAAGAAGCCGATCCAGTAGCTCACGTACATTCCCACCATTAGAAACTCGCCGTGCGCGAAGTTTATCACGTCCATGACGCCCCAGATCATGCTGAGCCCGGCGGCGACCAGCGCGTATACCAGGCCGTTTAAAAGGCCGTCGAAAAGCACCTGAAGAAAGTGGTTCATTATCCGCTCAACCTCCCGAAAAAAAGGGGGAGGCACATAATGCCGCCCCCTCGAAACGGTGCGTTTTGCCGGTGTCCCCTACCTATTGTCCCAGGGGGCCATCGGGTAGACGGGCTCCGCGTTCTTGAACTTCTCAGGGTAGATCGTGTTGTACTTGAGGTCCTTGATCTGGGTGATCACGCTGAGCGCCTTTATATTCTGGCCGCCGGGTTCGAAGGCGACTTCGCCGCTTAGCGAGAGGGGAGAGACGAAGGTCTCCGTGGCCAGGATCTCGCGGACCTTCTCGGTGTCGAGCTCCCCTGCCTTCTCTATCGCCTGCCCAAGGACCAGCAGCATTACCGCCTCCTGCAGGGAGTCGCTGTCGAACTCCTGGTTGGCCAGGGGGAAGTAGAACTTCTCCTGCACCTTCAGGGCCTCGGGCATGAACTCCTTGGCAAGCTCGGGGGAGAAGCTCATCCCGCCCATGAAGTAGTCGCCGTCACCGGCCAGCTCCTTCTGTACCGCCGGGTTCTGGTAGCCCGTGCAGAAGTTGATGGCGATCTTCGGGAGCCAGTTCACCTGCTTCATGGTGCGGACCCACAGGGAGTAGTCGCCGCCGAGAGCGGCGCCGAAGACCGCGTCAGGGTTGGCCGCCTTGAGGGTCTGGACCTCGCTGCTGAGGTTGGTCGCGCCGTTGTTGAAGGGGACGTCCGCGACAACCTCGAGCCCTATCTTGGCTGCGGCCTTCTTGCCCTCGTCGGCCGCGTGCTTTCCGAACTCGGTGTTCTCGTAGATGAGGCCGAGGGTCTTTATTCCCGCCCCCTTCTTCTCATTGAGGTAGGTGATGTAGTCGGTGAACTCGGTTGCCTCTATAGCGTCAGTGGGGGCATGGCGGAAGAAGTACTTGTACTCCCTCTCGGTGAGAGCGGCGGAACTCGACGCCCCGCACAGGAAGAGCTTCTTCGCGCGCTCGGCCACCGCGCTGGCGGGCTTCGTCGCGGCGCTGTTGTAGCTTCCGATGACCGCGAATACGCCCTCCTGGTTGTACAGGCGCTCGGCCTCGGACTTTGCCACGTCCGGCTTGCCCTGGTGGTCGGCCTTGATGATCTCCACCTTGTACCCGCCAAGCAACCCCTCGGTCGCCGCAAGAGGAACGTCGAAGCCTTCATAGGCTCCGTTTATCAGCTCGGCCGCGGCCAGGACCGAGTTCAGGCAGTTCTGGCCGGAGACGGCGGAGGGACCAGTTAGCGGGAAGAGAGCGCCTATCTTGATCACCTTGTCCTCCGCCACTGCGACGCCCGTCAAGAGAAGAGCGCCAAGCACGCACAAAACCACGGTGAAAGCGATTTTCCTGAGCATGAGACAGCATTCCTCCTTAAATTTCTTCTGCGGCTACCAGTGATGCAGCTTAAGCGATAGCGGCCCGTCCGCACGGAATCCTCCTTCCTGCCGCGGTATGACGCTTGTTTACCTGTTGGCGGCCGCTGAAACTATTACGTCTAGATACTATTAGCAGCCGGCGGTTTTGTCAATTGACACGTCAGCGCCTTCGCCGTGGTCAGCAACTCGGGGCGACGCGCACCAGCTCGGTCTTCTCCCCGCCCGATCTCGACCTTGTCGCAGCCGCTTCAAGCGCCGCGACTCCATCCATACCCATGAGCCAATCCGCCAACGTCGCAAATCCGCCCTCGTTGGCCGACGGTATTATCACGTCCGCCATCGGCAGCACCTCGGCGGCCGCGTCGCGCGGAGCCGCGGACAGGTCCGCCTCCTTGAGCATCTCGACGTCGTTGTGGTGATCACCGGCCGCCACCACGATCTCGGGCTTGGCAGGCAGCGAGTCCAGCCACCTGCGGAGTGCCGATCCCTTCGACACCCCGAGAGGAAGTACGTCCAGGTACCCCTCCCCGGCCTGGACAATCTCTGCCCTGCCCCCGAAGCGCTCCTTCAGGACGCGCTCAAGCGGCAGTATGTGTCTCATCTCGCCGTAGAAGAGCACCCTGTAGACTCTGTCGGGCGTGAAGGGGGCCTCGCACGTCCTGTCCACGGGGATGCCGGAGCCTGTGAGGTATCTGCCGGTTATATGGTCGTCCTTCCTGCAGAACGCCGCCTCGTCCCCGACTACCTGGAGTTCGACCGGGCAGTCCCACCCGACGCGCAGGGCCTCGAGGGCCAGTCCGGGGTCCAGGGTGGTCTCGAAGACCGGCCTGCTAGTCCGGTGGTCCATGACCCTGGCGCCGTTGTACACTATCGCGGGCAGGGCCGTGCCAGTCTCGCGTATGTGGTGCATCGACGACGCCAGCATTCTGCCGGTGGCCACCATGATGCTCCACCCCTCATCGTGAAGGCGCGCGCAGGCCGAGACCACCTCGGGAGGGATATCGTTTCCCCGCGACAGGGTCTCGTCGATATCTGTGACCAGAAGCTTCTTTATCAATTGGCAACCTCCGATTAAAAAATGAGGGACCCGACATCCCCCCACGCGGGAGAAACGGGCCCCTTGAACTCGGCAAAGCCGCCTGGCCTGGGCCGGGCTGAGCTATTTTCCCGCCGACTTCTTCTTGAGCTCCTGGATTACGTCGTCGGTGATGTCGATCCCGCCGAAGTAGACCGCCGACTGCTCGATGACGACCGTCACTCCCTTGAGCCTGGCGACGGTCCTCACCGCCACCTGGGCCTCCTGGAAGATCGGCTGCATGAGGCGGGCCTCCTCCTGCGCGAGCTCGCTGCGCTTCGCGTTGAAGATCTGCGCCTTCTTGTTCTGGTCCGACTCCTTCTCCACCGCGAGCTTCATCTCGTTCTCTTTCTGAGTGCTTATCTGCTGAAGCTGCTTCGTCACGGCCTCGAACTTCGGGTGCTGGAAGATGATCTTCTGGGAATCAATGACGCCGATCTTCTCATCGGCGGATGCGCACACTGCGCTGACGGAGACCAGCAGGATCGCCAATGAAAGAAGAATCGCCACACGTCTCAAATACATCGAATAACCTCCTCGGCTGTTTTCACAAATTTTCTCCAGTAAGAATTATATACCTGCGCCCGGATAAAGTCCAGACTCTACGAAATGACAGCCAACACCGCGTCGACGACCGACGCGACGTCCTCGTCGCTCAATCCGTAAAACAGCGGCATGCTGACCTCCCTGGCGTAAAGCTCCTCGGCGTGCGGGAAGTCGCCGCGCTTGTAGCCAAATCTGTCCCTGTAATAGGGGTGCAGGGGCACCGGGATGTAGTGGACCATTCCGTGGACCCCTCTTTTTCCCAGCTCCGCGAATGCCCTGGCCCTGTTCTCCGCCCTGAATCGGAGCGGGTACAGGTGGTAGGCGTGTCCCTCGCAACGGGGAGGGGTGAGGAGAGCCGGGATTCCGTCGAACGCCCGGTCGTAAAGCGAGGCTATCTCCCTCCTCCTCGCGACGAACCGGTCCAGCTTGCGCATCTGGCTGGATCCCAGGGCTGCGTGCAGCTCGCTCAGGCGGTAGTTGAAGCCCAACACCTGCATCTCGGTCGCCCAGGATCCGTCCGGCGAGTCCTTCATCCTTGCCGGTATCTTCTCGATGCCGTGGGTTCTGAAGAGGCGCATCCGCCGGGCGAACTCGTCGGAGTCGGTCGTCACCATGCCGCCCTCGGCTGTGGTGATGTGCTTGACCGGGTGGAAGCTGAAGGCCGTCAGGTGCGCCTCCTTGCCCACGCGCACCCCGTTTCTCGTCCCCCCCAGAGCGTGGCAGGCATCCTCGACCACCACCGCGCCGCAGGAGTCGGCTAGCTCCCTAAAAGGTACCAGGTCGACCGGGTACCCGGCGTAGCTCACCGGGGCGATGACCTTGGTCCGCGACGAGATCTTCTTGCGGGCCTCGAGCGGGTCCAGGCACAGTGTGCCTGGGTCGATGTCCCCGAACCGCGGCACGCCCCCCAGGTACAGGGCCGCGTTTCCGGTGGCCGCGAACGTCATCGCGCTCGTCACCACCTCGTCCCCGGATTCCACTCCCGCAGCGTAGTAGGCGCCGTGGATCGCGGCCGTACCGTTGGCGAAAGCCACGGCGTGCGCCGCCCCGACATAATCGGCGAACTTCTTCTCGAACTCGTCCACCGCGGGCCCCTGCGTGAGCCAGTCGCCCCTGAGGACTGCGGCCACCGCGGCTATATCTTCGTCGTCGATGTACTGACGGCCGTAATGCAGTGATTTCATACCCCTCACCACCTGTCATGCGAGTGAAAAGGAGGGCGGCTCACGCCCTCCTGCGCCTTTGAAAATACCCGGTCAACAGCCGGGCACACTCCTCCCCCAGCACCCCGGACCTCACCAGGCACCTGTGATTGAGGCGAGCGTCCCTCACGATGTCGAAAAGGGTTCCGCAGGCACCCGCGCGCGGGTCCGCACAGCCGAACACCAGCCTCCGCAGCCTGGCGAGGACCATGGCGCCGGCGCACATGGGGCATGGCTCGACGGTCACGAAGAGCGTGCATCCGCCCAGGTTCCAAGTCCCCAGCGACTCGCACGCGCTCCGTATGGCCAGGATCTCCGCGTGCGCGGTGGGGTCTCTCTCCTTGCGGTTGCTCGCCGCCGACAGGATGCGGCCGTCCATCATCACTACGGCGCCTATCGGCACGTCTCCTCGAGCTTGAGCCTCCAGAGCCTCGTCGAGGGCCAGGCTCATGTACCATTCGTCGGAGCCCGGGGCGAGGTGAGCTGGAATCAAGGTCCTTCCCCGGAGCCCGACTTAACGGTGCCGGCAAGGGGGCTCTCCACCTCCAGCGCCTCGAGCTCGACAGCCATCGACTCGAGCTGCTCGACCCCGCGGATGTCGGAGTCCAGCAGCGGAAGCCTTACCCTCGAGTAGGAGGGGAACAGCCCGTCGATCTCCGCCAGGTACTCTTCCTGTGCGGTGCGCCGCTTTTCGAAGAAGGTCCCGGCCTCCGGCGGGATCACCTTGTTTATCACTATTCCTCCGATGGAGATTCCGTGCTTGACCAGCAGGCCGACCGCGCGCGCGGTCTCCAGTATGGAGAGCTTCTCGGCGTTGAGCACGAAGAAGAAACCGGTCAGCGAGGCGTCGGTCAGGAGGTCCCTGGCCAGGGCGAACTTCTCCTTCCTGGCCGTCAGAGTCCCGAGGATCGGGTCCTCCTTGATCCTGTCGGCAAGGTAGGAGTCGTATCGGGCGGCCATCTTCATCAGGTGCATTGCCTTTTGCCGCTTCTCGATGAGCTGTTCTATCCAGACGCCGAGTATCTCGGGCAGGGTCAGCAGCCTGAGAGTGTGACCGGTTGGAGCGGTGTCGAATACTATGGCGTCGTACACGTCCCCGGCCGACTCCATCAGCTCAACGAACTTGTCGAATATGGCCGCCTCTTCCGCGCCCGGCGACATGTAGGCTATCTCGATCTGCCTCTTTATCTCGTCCACTATGACGGCGCTGACCAGGTCCAGCGTCTTCTGCTGGATGAGCTCCATGTACTTCTTCGCCTCGACCGCCGCGTCGATCTCGAGTCCGTGCAGGTTCTCGCGAAGCTGAACGGCCTCGTAGCCTATCGGTATGTCGAATGCGTCCGAGAGCGAGTGGGCGGGATCCGTGGACACGACAAGTGTCCTGACCCCCCTGCGCGACAGCGAGAGGGCATACGCAGCGGCGCAGGAGGTCTTGCCTGTTCCTCCCTTGCCGCCGAAAAACGAGAAACGCTTCATTGGACAGTCTCCTCAGTCGAAATCGTACTGCGCCGCCTTCTCGGCTATTATGAACTTCCTGTTCTGGATTCTTCGCTCCCACGACTCAAGGTCGTCGGCCACGTAGGGCAAAAGCTCTAGCATGTAGTACGACATGGGGTTAGGAATGCCCAGAAAGTCGCCGAAGAGAAGCAGCATCAGGTTGTCGTTGATGTCGAAGGCCTCCTTGCGGACCACGGCCATACGTTTGTCCACGAAGGTGCCGTGGTGAAACAGTACGATAAACTCCCAGGTTTTCTTGACGACAGACCAGATCCTCTTCAAAAGGCCATGCCTCTCTTCACGGCTACGCCTTGTCGATGAAGAGGGTCCCGCCCACGCTCAGGTTCTCCTTAGGCAGGTCGGATATCGTTATCCTGACCGTCTCTGGAGCCACTCCAAGCGTGCTGCAGACCGCCTTTGTAACCTCCGACGCCAGTTTTCTCTTCTCGTCGACCGTCCTGCCCTCGAACACCTGTACTGTTATAAACGGCACGTCGTACCCCTCCTTTCTTATATGCGCAAAAGGGCCTGGGACTACCAGGCCCCTGATCGTCGGGATTGCTTGTGTGCTACTTCTTCTTGGGGGCCGCCTGAGCAGGCGCCTTTCCAGTCGCGTAGGCGTACGCCTTGAACGGGATCATATCCTTGGTCATGCCGATGAACTCGCGGGACGACTCGTCGTACTCGGTGGAGCGAATGCAGTTTCCGAGCATGTCGTAGTGATTGATGTAGGTGACCGCGAACGACTTACCGTCCGGGGAGTACGTGTAGCCGTACTCGGTGAAGTACAGTCCGTCGGCGAGCTCCTGGTCGGTGCCGAACTTCTCGACTATCAGCCCGATGGTCTCGGCCTTCACGTCGGGGTTGGTGTAGTACTTCCTGGCGTTGGCGAAGCAGACGCCGTTCTGCTGTCCGTAGTTGACGAGGTACCACTGCATCTTCACGTGGTCCTGCCCGAAGTTCACCGGCTGAACGTCGGCGATCGCAGCCCCCGCGACAAAGAGGGCGAGCAGAAGAGTGACAGCCGCTATCATGGTATTGCGCGCGTTGATTTTCATACTGAATTGCACAGCTCCTTCCGGTTTTCGTCCTTGATCCTGCGTTTTTTAGTCTACCACAAGACTGGAAAAAAAGTGCGCCCGATGCGATTATTTTCCCGTACCTACCTCCCTTGGGAATGCGCCCACCCCGTAGCTCACCGGGCGCTCCAGTCCGTCGGAGAGCACGTTCCAGAACGCGCCCTCGGAGATGATGCTGGAGGAGCCTCCGCCGTCCAGGTTCAGGGCATACACCGCCCCCGCGCTCTTGAGCACTCGCGCGGTCTCGTCAAGGGTGAACCCGACGCTGTGCACGGCGTTCCTCCCGTCGCCGACGAAGAAAAACCAGCGCCCCTCCTTCGTCAGGCCGACCGCCGTCCTCGGATGACGGTGGTCTACTACCGAATCGCTGAGGCTCTCCCGCCCGTCGAGAACGTCGCCGTTGCTCAGCAGGAAGGGGCCTCCCTGGATTATCTGGGTCATCTTCATCCACGACGGATCGCCCTCGTTCAGAGTATGGGTAACACCGACCCGCTCTCCGAACTGAAGCGCTTCTATGAAGCGCGCCGCCGGCCCGTAGACCGACAGGACCGTCCTGCCGGCAGGGATGGGGTTGCCTCCCCCTGCTCGGACCTGTTCCACGATGCCACCGCTCAGAACTGCCTCAGCCGCCCTCGTCGCGGCAACCGGGGTGACCTCGCCGAAGTGAGAGGAGAAGGCGACCGCCCCGTCCCCCTTGATAGCGCGGTTGACGGCGTTCAGCTCCATGTACCCGCCGCTCAGGTCCACCCGGCCCGTCCAGGAGAGCTCCCCGAAAACCGCCCTGTTGTCCGCGTTCCATCCGAAGCAGGTCCTCCCTTTGGTCGGGGGATTGACCAGGCAGCCGTCGACCATCAGGGCTCCGATAGGACTGCCGCGGCCCTTGCCGGAGGTCGAGAAAAAACCGCCGTTCACCGCCGCCACTGCGCCGTCGCGGAGCATGGTGCTGAGCGGGACCAGCGCGCTCATGCCCTCGGAGGGCAGCAGCGGGCGGATCTCGAACAGTCCCGGGTCGAAGGTGATCATGGTCCAGAAGCGAGGGTTGTCGACCTTGTCCCAGCTGGGCACCCCGGCGAACACCACCCCCTCCCTGCCGAGGGAGCGGGAGGCCGCTAGAAATTTCCTGACCCCGCCATACCTGTCGAAGAGGGGCGAACGCACCCTCCAGTCGTAGTTGTAGCTGTCGACCGTGGCCTCCACCCCCAGCCCGGCCAACATACCCCTGAAGGCGTCGGCCTCCTCCTTCGTATCGAAGCCGTTGACCACTCCCCTCCACTTGGGCAGGACGCTGTTGACCCCCTCCCGGTGCAGGCGTATCGTCATCCCTCTCCTCGGGCTGAGATCGACGGTAAGGCTGAGGTTACGGGTAGCCGCCGCGACGATGGAGGCAATATCCTTCGCCTCGGACGGGGAGATCTTGTGAGACGGGGCGAAGTTTGACACGTTCTTCGCGAGCAGGGGTGGCTTCATGTTGAGCGCCACGGCCAGCGCGCCCTTCTCCTCCGCGCTCAGGGCGCCTGTGTCCTTGTACGGCAGCGGGAAGGTCGCGAGCATCTTCGGCTCGTAGATCAACCCGAGGGATCGGACCGCGAAGACTATGGCCTCTTTTCGCGTTATAGGCTCCGCGTACTTCCCCTCCGGCACAGGCACCAGGTCGTAGTCAAGCGCCGCCGCGACCGGCGACTTCTCCCCGGCGGGGAGCTGAAAGCCGCGCGCGTTGAACAGCATGGCGATGAACTCGTCCCTGCGGACCGTCTGCGCCGCGTCCGCTCCGGCCACGAGCAGGAGTGCGCACATAAGCGCGGCGGCATGGACTATGAGCCAAGTGCGCCGTTGCAAACCGAGGAAGTGTCTGCTTTGGACCGGGGTGTCGACGGAGGGTTTGGAAGCGATCTGCATGAAATCTACTCCTCTTGTTCTTTACAATGATCAGGGACAAACACCTGCCACGAAAGGAGTTTATCCCCTCCTCGGCAAGTACGCACTGGGAGAAATACTGAAAAAACCGGAACCCACCGGGATTCCGATTTTCGCCTGGAATATGATGGCGCGCCGGACAAGATTCGAACTCGTGACCTGCGGTTCCGTAGACCGCCGCTCTATCCATCTGAGCTACCGGCGCGCGTCCTGCGAATGGATGGGCAATCACCAACGCAAACGGGATTCTATCATCCCATCCTGTTTTTTGCAAGAGCATCGATTCCACCCTAATATTTCGGGAGATGAGGGGCTTTTAGACGACCTTGAGCCCATTTTCAAAATCTGAACGCCTCGCTATTGCAAACGCAGGCAGGGGGTGGTATTTAAGTGAGACATCAGGCGAAAGGAGAATTAGCATGAGAATAAGCACCACTTTGAAGGGCATCGTCTTCTTGCTTCTGCTTTTTTCCGTCGCGAGTTCAGCCGTGGTCTTCAGCAGGCTCGACGGCATGCAACAGGATGGTTCCGTAGTGAACTCGACGGGAATTGTCAGGGGGGCAGGGCAGCGCCTCGTCAAGCTCGAGATGGCCGGTAAGCCTTCCGACGAGCTTGTAGCCAGGCTCGACTCGCTTATCCCGGCGTTGGTCGGGGGAGACGATGTCATGGGCTTCCCCGAGGCGGACGACCCTGCCTACATAGCGGAGATGCAGAAGGTCGCCTCGGGATGGGACTCCCTGAAAAAGGAGATCACCGCCGTCCGCGGAGGCGCACCCAAGGAGGAGCTTCTCGAAAGGAGCGAGTCCTTCTTTGCCCTCACGAACTCGGCGGTGGCCGCCGCCGAGGCTTTCTCGAAGAGGAAGGTCTCGACGCTCAAGATAACCCAGTCGATACTGACCTCGCTCAACATACTGCTGCTCCTTTGCATCTGGTTCATAAGCGGCAGGAGAATCTCAAGACCTCTCGATCTTCTCTTCGGGATTATCGAGGACCTGGACCTGTCGAAAAGAATCCCGAACTCCTTCGTATCGAGGGGGGACGAGATCGGGGGGCTGTCGAGGGCCTTTCAGAAGGTCATGGACGACATTCGGGGTCTCCTCGAGCATGCGGCCAAAACGGCCGGAGAGCTGTCCGGCGCTTCTTCATCCCTTCGTTTACTCAGCGGGGAGTGGTCGGACCTGGCCGATGAGTCGAGGAGGAGCGTCGAGGAGGTCTCGACCCAGATGGAGAGCCTTGCCGCGTCCGGCCAGGAGATCAACTCGTCGGTCGAGGAGGTCGCGGAGGGCGCGCAGACCTCGGCTGAGCGCGGCACGGACATGGCCCACGAGGTCGAGCTGGCTCGCGTCGCCGGAGAGGACGGCATGAGGGCGGTCTCGAGCGTCGTGGACAGCATAGAGAAGGTCGCGGCCGACGCGGAAAGTTCCGCCTCCTACGCAAAAAACCTCGGCGAGCGCGCCAGGGAGATCCAGGGCTTCGTGACGCAGATCGGGGCGATCGCGGATCAGACCAATCTGCTCGCGCTAAACGCCGCGATCGAGGCGGCAAGGGCGGGAGAGGCCGGGCGCGGCTTCGCTGTCGTAGCTGAAGAGGTTCGAAAGTTGGCCGAGGAGAGCAACGAGGCCGCCAAGAAGATCGCCGACCTCGCCGGTGGCATAACGAGGGATCTCGACAGGGTCGTCGGCTCCTCTGTGGAAAACGCGAAAGATTCCAGGGAATCCAGCGTCCAGGCTGGAGAGACGCGAGTCACCATCGAGAAGATGATGGAGGGACTTTCGAGGATTGCGGCGTCCACCCAGGACCTCGCCGCGGTATCCGAGGAGCAGGCGGCGTCGAGCGAGGAAATCGCCGCGGCCGTTCAGGGAATGACCGCCAGGGTAAGCGGGGCGTCCAGATCCGCCGACGAACTCAGGAGCCGCATATCAAGCATGGCCGAATCCGCGGGAAGGGTGGCCCGCGACTCCAATACTCTGGCATTCCTCTCCGAGAATCTGAACTCGCTCGTGTCCAAATTTATGAAGGAGTCAGCGCCGAGTTCGCGCTGACTCCTTGGGAGCTTGTTATGCATTGTATGGCGGTGGGTGAGGGATTCGAACCCTCGAGGGAGGTTTAGGCCCCCCTACTCGCTTAGCAGGCGAGCGCCTTCGACCTACTCGGCCAACCCACCAAAGACAGCGCGGTCTATTCTATAAAAGGGCATGTTACATGTCAATAGGCCGCGCTCAAATCCGCTCCCCTACTTGGCCTCTCCCTCCGCCTCGGCCGGCGCGTCCTGGGACTCAGGCTCGTCGGAGGATGCGACGGGGGCCTCCGGGACGTGGAACAGCTCCGCGTCGTGGACGACAACCGAGGCCCTTGCGCGAAGGTCCTTGAAGAAGGCATCCAGGGCCGCACGCCGCTTGTCCTCCAGCACGAAGTGCTTCACGTCCGCGCTCACCTCGTCGAACGATACGGTCGACTCCTCCACCTTTTCCCTCTTCACGGCCACGAAGAAGTCGTCGCTGGTCAGGGGGAAGGGGCCCCCTACGACGCCGATGTCCAGGAGGGCAATGGGGGCATACTGGTCCTTGAACGACGACTCCGTCATGAACACGGGGCCCGTCTCCGTGGAGCTGGACTGTACGTCCGCCGAGGATACGGACTCCACTGCGGCCTTCCACTCGCCTCCGGCCCTCGCCGCCTCGGCGATCCTGCCCGCGGCCTCCTCGCCCTTCACCCTCGCGAAGTCCACCTTGAAGCCTGCCGGGGTGTGAAAGAACAGGGTCTTCATCTTGTCGTAGAAATCAAGTGCCTCCTCGTCGGTGGCCTCGATTCCGGCGGACGCGCGCTCCACCATCTTCCCCTGGACTATCTGGTCGGCGAGGTTCGACCTGAACTCCGCCATCTTTATGCCCGACTGGTCCAGGTACTGCATGAAGGCCTCCTTCGTCGGGAACTGATCAGACACCTCTCTCACCGCGGCCTCGATCTCCTCGTCGGTGGCCTTGAGGCCGGAGCTCTCCGCCTCGATCGCGAGGCGCTGGTTCGTCGCGAGGCTGTCGAGCGCGGCCTGGTACAGCCGCGGGATGTCCTCAGGCTTCACGTCCCTCACATCCATCCTGCTCACGAGGTTCCTGACGCTCTGGTCGAGGGAGGACCTCATCAGGGCCTTGCCGTCGATCTCGGCGACGACGTAGTCTCCGCCCTCTCCCCTGTCGGGACGTCCCCTGCGGGCGCCTTCAAAGCCGTACATTCCAAAGATGGAGATCACGAAGAGGACCACGATCGTGATCATGATCCACCGCACCTGGGACCTCAGGGTTCTCATCAACAAAGTACATCTTCCTCTCTAATGATTTCCGGACTCCAAGGGCGAATTCTACCACAGAAGTCGCCGTTCGTTTATACTTCGGCGAGATTGGTGCCTACTTTTGACTCGGCTTTCAGCGGGACGTCCAAGTTCGCGGCCCCTTCCATTATTTTCACCAGATCCTCCCTGGTCTCCGGCGCTCTCTCAAGGTCGCACTCGCACACCAGCGAGTCGTGAACCTGCAGGACCAGGCGCACGCTTCCGCCATCGTGGAAGCGGCGGGCAAAGTCTACCATGGCCCTCCTGGCGATGTCCGCGGCGCTCCCCTGTATTGGCGTGTTGACTATCACTCGACGCAATGCGTCCCGGTCGCGCGGCCCCGTGGCGACCTCGCCTAGCGGCCTGATTCGGCCCGCGATTGTCCTCGTGTACCCCCTCGCCGTCGCCTCGTTGTATCCTGCCTCGAGATATTCCCTGACGCCGGGCAGGGCGCCGAAGTAGCGCTCGATTATCGAGGAGGCCTCCTGCCTGCTTATGGCCAGCCTCCGGGCCAGGCCGAACGGGCTCATGCCGTACAGCAGCCCGAAGTTGATCATCTTCGCCACCCTCCTCAACTCCGGGGTGACAAGGCCAGGGTCCACGCTGAACACCCAGGACGCGGTCTCGGTATGGATGTCGCGGCCCGCGGCGAAGGCATCCACAAGGCGCCGGTCGCCGCTCAGGTGAGCCAGTATTCGCAGCTCGATCTGGGAATAGTCGGCGGAGACGAATACGCGCCCCTCCCCGTGCGGCGCAAGCCCCTCCTTGACCCGCCTGGCCCACTCCCCGAAGGTGGGCAGGTTCTGCAGGTTGGGTTCCCTGCTGCTCAGCCTCCCGGTACCAGTGACGGCGGGCTCGAAGATACCGTGGATGACACCGCCTTCGGCCTCCGCCGCCCTTGTCAGGGGCTGAACGAAGCCGGAGAGCATCTTCGAAAGCTCCCTGTGCTCGATCAGCAGGGCGGGGGTCTCCGACCAGGGGGGGCCCAGCGCCGCCAGCCCCTCGAGCACGGAGATGTCGGTCGAAAACCCGGTCTTGGTCCTCTTTCCGTGGGGCAGCCCCAGCTTCTCGAACAGCAGCCAGGCGACCTGCTTCGGAGAGTTGAGGTTTATCGTCTCCCCCGCCTTCAATGCCACCTGCTCCTCGATGACGGAGAGCCTCTCCGACAGGGCGCTCTCGGTCGCGCCGAACCTCTCCAGAGAGCAGGCTATGCCGTACTGCTCCATCTCCACCAGGACGGGGACCAGAGGGAGGTCCAGCCCCCTGTACAGCTCCGTCAGCCCTTGGTAGCCCGCAAGCTGCGATTCCTGCGCCCTGTACTCGGAGGCCAGACTCGCGGCCATGTCCTCCGGGGGCATTGTGTCGAAGCCCGGTATGATGTCCCCGGGAGTGTGAGACGCCAAGTCCGGGTGGAGCAGATAGTGAGCGGTCTTGAAGTCCAGCGCGCTGCCCGGCGGGATCGCGTCCGC